>VFQN01000515.1_pt1 | contig 71294 bp, 67 predicted proteins | sample 3512371 | NCBI WGS metagenome assembly VFQN01 (sample SAMN10412370, study PRJNA504923) | tailings metagenome | isolation source: Replicate 2 from Balatoc abandoned mine | place: Philippines: Itogon, Benguet | collected 2017-08-28 | reverse complement strand
TCCAGAGCCGCAACAAGGCGATTGCCCGCCGTCTGTCGACCTTCTCGAACGACGTCCTCGGCTCGATCATGTCGGGCGGCCAGGTGAAGCCGGCGGTTGCCGCTGCGCCCGCCAAGGCTGCTCCCGCCGCCGCGCCGAAGAAGGCCTAAGACTCTCGCGCCCCGTCGGCCGCTCAGGCGATCGGCGGGGCCGCTGGACAGCGAAAAGGCGCGCTTCGGCAGGCTTTTCGCAGGTCCATGACAGTAATTTTGTGACAGGATGCTAATCCTATGGCGATGAGTGCAGGCGCAAAGGGCGAAGATGCCCCGATGTCCGACATCAACACGACGCCGCTCGTGGATATCATGCTTGTGCTTCTCATCATCTTCCTCATCACGGTTCCCGTGGTGTTGGAGACGGTGGAGCTCAAGCTGCCCGACGTCGCTTTTGAGCCGACGACGACGAAGCCCGAGAATGTGAACATCTCGGTTCGAGCGGGCGCAACCCCCGGTAGCTGCGAAGTATATTGGGGCCAGGCTCCGGTCGATTCGCGCGAATTGCTCAAGCGCGGCCAAGACAAGCTTGAAAAGCTTCTCAAGGATATCGGCGGGCCCCAGAATATCACCGAAGAGAACTTCCCCGAAGTGCATATCCGCGGCGACATCAACACGCCGTACCAGTGCATCGGCGGTGTGATCTACACGATGCAATATGCCGGTTTCCAGAAGATCGGGTTCATTTCGGAACCTGCCCCTGGTTCGGCCACGCTGGGCCGCCTCTAAGGCGGTCCGCCAAGGAATGAAGGAATAGTCTCATGGCTATGGCTGTTGGGGATCGGGACGATAATGAACCGATGATGGAAATGAACACGACGCCGCTGATCGACGTCATGCTCGTTCTCCTCATCATGTTCATCATCACCATTCCGGTCCAGACCCACGCGGTGAAGATCGACCTGCCGGTTCCGACCGATTCGAAGAACAATGTCGACCCGGAAAAGAACAAGATCATGATCGACCCCGCGGGGACGGTCACGTGGAACGGCGTTCCGGTCGATCTGGCGCAGCTTTCGGATTATCTCGAGCAGACGAAGGCGCTGCCGGTCGAACCCGAACTGCAGATCCAGCCGGACCCCTACGCCCGCTATATCGTAGTCGATCGCGTCATGGCGGTCGTGAAGCGTAGCGGCGTCGGCAAGCTCGGCTTCGTCGGCAATGAACAATATGCGCGCGTTTTCTGATCGCTAGATCGGATATGTGCCAGCGAAGGGCCGCGGAGCGATCCGCGGCCCTTTTGCTTTGCCGGGCGTGAAAGCGCTTGGCGCGGCGGCTTTGGCGGGGCATCCTGCCGGCCTGGGAACGAACGCCGCGCCGCGGCGTAGGATTCCCGCAAGCGCCGTACCGCGCGCCAGATGATGGGGAGCCGATCGATGAAGCCTGCCGCCACTTTTCGCCCGACGATGACCGCCGCGCTGTGCGCCGCCTCGCTGCTCGCCCTTGGCGGCTGCGCCAGCGGATCGAAGGGGCCGACGACGACGATGCCGCCGTCCGATGCCCATGCCCAGCTTTACGACGCGTCGGGCGCCGACCGTGGGCGCGTCGATATCTACAAGGACGGAACGGGCCTGCGCATCGAACTGGTCGCGCGCGGCTTTGCCCCCGGCACCTATGGCATGCATCTGCACGCCGTCGGCCAATGCACCCCGCCCGATTTCAGCAGCGCCGGCCCGCACTGGAACCCGACCCATGCCCAGCACGGGCGTGACAATCCGATGGGGGCGCACCATGGCGACCTGCCCAACCTCGTCGTCGAATCGGGAACGATCGGCCGCGCGACGCTGCAGGTCGTCGGTTCGCGGCTGACGGGTGAGGGCGGACTGCTCGACGCCGATGGCGCGGCGTTCGTGATCCACGCCGGTCCCGACGATTACAAGACCGATCCGAGCGGCAACAGCGGCGGCCGCGTTGCCTGCGGCGTGATCCAGCTCGGCGCCGCGAACTGATCGCGCGCGGGCGCGGTCAGGCCGCCGCGCTCGCCGCGCGCTCGGCAATCGTCGCTTCGGCCTGCGGCACCGTGCGATAGGCATAGATCAGCAGGGCCAGCGCGATCGGCGCGACGCCGATAAGCGACAATATGCCCGTCCGCAGGTCACCCACCGGCTTGCCGTTGACCATCGTGCCGGCGAGGTCCGAAATCTGTCCGACCATATAGGGACCAAATGACAGACCGACGAGCGTCGTGCCAAGGAAGAAGGCGGCGGTCGCCGTCCCGCGCATGCGCGGCAATACCAGATCCTGCGTCGTAGCGGCGGCGGCGCCGAGCGCTGCAGCACCGAACATGCCGGCAAGGAAGTTCATCGCATAGAAGATGAAGCTGCTTTCGGTCGTGTAGCCGATCCAGATCGGGATGATCGGCGCGACGACGCCGAAGATGATCGTCAGGATGCGGCCCGCCGGATTGCGCGCGCGCAGGGCGTCGGCGATGCGGCCGCCCAGAATGACCCCGACGAACCCTGCGAGCGCACCATTGGCGCCGAGGATGAATGCCAGTTCCTGCTTGGGCAGCTTCAGCACAAGCTCTGCATAGGGCGGCGACCAGAAAGCGAGGGCGTAGGCGGCAAGGCTCACCAGCCCGTAACCCAGCGTCGTGCAGATGAAGGCAGGCGTGCCCCAGATCAGACGGAAGGTCGCCGGATCGCGCGCGCGCAGCGTCGAGGCCCATGAAAAGACAGCATAATAGCCAAGCCCGACCGCCGACCATTGCGGGAAATTGCCCGTCAGGCGAATCATCCACCACGCAAAGGCGGCGATCGCGGCGGCGAAGCCGATGTTTACCGCCAGCGCGCTCGTGCCGCGCTGTGCAGCGCCGAAAAGGGTGAAGGGCGGGACGATCGTCGACAGGTCGCGAAAGAATTCGCGGAAGGGATGGGGCGAACTGTGGCTCGCGACTCCGTCCATCGCGCCGCGCGCGGGTTCGCGCAGCGTTGCGACCCACAGCGCGACGAGCAGGCCGGGAATGCCGACGGCCAGAAAGGCGCCGTGCCAGCCGACCAGCCCCATCGGCCCGCCGTTCGGCCAGGTGCGGTTCCACGCCTCGACGATCGAGGCGCCGATGAACAGCGACACGCCGCCGCCAAGGTAGAGCCCCGACGAATAGATGGCGAGCGCGGTCGCCTTCTGCCGCTTGGGGAAATAGTCGGAGATCAGCGAATAGGCGGTCGGGCTGGCGGTCGCTTCGCCGACGCCGACGCCCATGCGGGCAAAGGTCAGCGTCACCTGATTGCGTGCGAACCCCGACAGGGCGGTCATCGTCGACCAGAGTGCGAGGCCGATCGACAGCAGCTTCACGCGGTTCCAATTGTCCGCGAGGCGTCCCAGCGGGATGCCGAACAGCGCATAGAAGACCGCGAAGGCGGCACCGCCGAGGAAGCCCATGTCGGCGTCGGTCAGGCCGAGGTCGGCCTTGATGTCGACCGCGAGGATGCTGACGATCTGGCGGTCGATGAAGTTGAGGATATAAACGACGACGAGGACGCCGAGGACATACCAGCTGTATCCCGTCGCGCGCGGTTCGCTCTCCGCACTTTCGACGCCTGTCCCCGGATCGTTGCTCGTCTCAGCCATCTGGCACCGCGCTCCCTCAGTCATTATCGTTGGCCGCCATGGCTAGCAGAGCCGCCGGGCAGCGCAAGTTGAAAACCGGTTCAACTTTGTGAAGAAGGACATGACATGACCGACGACCGGGGCGATGCGCCCGCCATCCTTTTTCTCTGTCTCGGCAATATCTGTCGCTCGCCGCTGGCGGAGGGCGCGGCGCGTGCCGCCTTTGCCGACGCCGGAATCGCGGTGCGGCTCGATTCTGCGGGGACTGGCGACTGGCATGTCGGCCACCCGCCCGACCGCCGCGCGCAGGCGGAGGCGCGGCGGCATGACGTCGATATCGGCGATCTGCGCGCGCGCCAGCTCGTGCGCGGCGACTTTCACCGCTTCGATCTGATTCTGGCCGCCGACGCCGACAATCTGCGGACCGCACGTGCGCTCGCCCCGGCGGACGCGACGGCGCGGCTGATGCTGATGCTCGATCTCGTACCCGGACGGGCGGGCGAGAGCGTGACCGATCCCTATTATGGCGCCGACGACGGCTTTGCCGAAACCTGGGCCGATGTCAGCGCGGTCGCCGCCGCGCTGGTTGCCGCGACCGGGTCGTCGAGCGGATAGCGCGCGATCGGGTGATAGCGCGATCCGCCATGGCCAAGCTCGCTCTCATAGAGGGTGACATGACCGAAGACGAAGTCGGGCGTCGCCAGATCGCCGTTCAGGGCCAGAAAGGGCGCGACGGGCCCCGATCCGCGATTGAGCCGCGCCAGCGTGACATGCGGCAGAAAGGCGCGCGTCTCCTTCTCGATCCCGACGCGCATCAGCAATTGGTCGACCTTGCGGTGCAGTGCCGCGACCGGTTCGGCGGGCTCGACCCCCGCCCATACCATATGCGGCCGCCCGTGCCGCTCGAACAGGCTGACCCCCGCGATGCGCGCGGCGATGGCGGGGGCGTGCAGGGCGCCGAGCGCCGCGGCGATGTCCTCTGCGCGATGGCGGTCGACTTCACCGATGAAGCGCAGGGTCAGGTGAAGCTGGTCGTCATCCTGCCAGCGTGCGCCAGAAATGCCGTGCATCGCGGCGATCAGCCGGGCGCGAATCGGCCGCGGCGGCCGCAGGGCGACGAACAGACGGTGCGTGGACATGGTGCGCCCGTCATAGGGCCTTTGCACCGCGCGCGACAGCGCCGAAGGCGCCCGGACCGGTTTCGCTTGAAACGGAGGGCGAAAATACTGATATTGGCAGTACGGCCGGTATGGGCTGGCCGGTGATGGAGATTTGAAAATGGCTAATTGGAACGACCCCAATATGGCGGCGTCCGGCTTTCCTGGCAGCGCGAGCGCGATGGATCAGGCCGTCGATGCCGGCCTGCGGTCGTACATGCTGTCGGTCTATAACTATATGGGCTCGGGCGTGCTGCTTACCGGCATCGTCGCGATGCTCGCCTATTCGACGGGTTTCACCCTGTCGCTGATCGGCAGCCCGCTGATGTGGGTTGTCATGCTTGCACCGCTCGCTTTCGTGATGGTGCTCAGCTTCGGGATCAACAAGCTGTCGACCGGCGCGGCGCAGGCGCTGTTCTGGGGCTATGCGGCGATCATGGGTCTGTCGATGTCGACGATCTTCCTCGCCTTCACCCAGACCTCGATCGCGACGACCTTCTTCGCGACCGCAGCGGCCTTCCTCGGTCTCAGCCTCTATGGCTATACGACCAAGAAGGATTTGTCGGGCTTCGGCACCTTCCTGATCATGGGCGTCGTCGGCATCCTCGTCGCGATGCTGATCAACCTGTTCGTGCAGTCGACCGCGCTCAACCTCGCGATCAGCGTGATCGGCGTGCTGCTGTTCGCCGGCCTCACCGCCTATGACACGCAGAAGATCAAGAGCATGTACTTCTATGTCCGCGGCACCGACTTCGTCGGCAAGTCGGTGGTGATGGGCGCGCTGACGCTCTACCTCGACTTCGTGAACATGTTCACCTTCCTGCTCAACCTGATGGGCAGCCGCGACTAAGCGGCGGCGCACCGGAACGGCAAAGGCCCGGCGGAGCGATCCGCCGGGCCTTTTCGTTTGGAGCGTGCGCCAATCGGCGCGGAGTCAGGCGGGAATGAAGCGGAGCGCGGCGCCGTTCATGCAATAGCGCTTGCCGGTCGGCTTTGGCCCATCGTCGAAGACATGGCCCAGGTGGCCGCCGCAGCGCCGGCAATGCACCTCGGTCCGCGGATAGCCGAGTTCATGGTCGACCGACGTCGCGATCGCGCCGGGCAGCGGCGCCCAGAAACTTGGCCAGCCGGTGCCGCTGTCATATTTGGTCTTGCTCGAATACAGCGGCAGCGCGCAGCCCGCGCAGGCAAAGGTGCCGGCGCGATGCTCCTTGTTGAGCGGGCTGGTGAAAGGCCGTTCGGTCGCGGCCTCGCGCAGCACCGCATATTGCGTCGCGGTGAGGCGCTTTTTCCACTCGGCATCGGACAGGCGCCAACCCGGCTGCGCCAGCGGGCGCTTGCCGGGCTTGGCGAACAGCATCGGCGCGGCGATCATCGCGCCGCCCAAGGCGAGGCCCGAAAGCAGATAACGACGTTCGATCATGGCAGGCTCCTCTGCCTTCTAGATACGATGCCGGTCTGCTCCCGGTTTCAGTGCCGCGTCAATATTTCTCGAGCACCACGGGCAGGTGGCGATAGCCGTGAACGAAGCAGGCGTTCACCCGGTCGGGTTCGCCGACCACATTCACGCGCAGCCGCCGCCGCTGCATTTCGGAGATCAGCGCGGTAAGCTGAAGCTCGGCGACGCGTGCGCCGACGCAGCGGTGGATGCCGTAACCGAAGGCGAGGTGACGCCGCGCATTTTCGCGATCGACGATGATCCGGTCGCCGTCGGGGAAGATGCTCTCGTCGCGGTTCGCCGACGCATACCACAGCGCGATCTTGTCGCGCTTCTTGATCTGGTGCCCGAACAATTCGGTGTCTTCGGTGGCGGTACGGCGCATGTGCGCCAGCGGGGTCTGCCAGCGGATGATCTCGTGCATCGCGTTGACCGCGAGTTCGGGATCGTGATTCGCCTCCAGCTTCGCGCGCTCCTCGGGGAAAAGATGGAGGCCGTAGGCATAGGCCGACATCGAATTGCGCGTCGTGTCATTGCCGCCGACGATCAGCAGGATGAGGTTGCCCATGAATTCCTCATGGCTCATGTGGCTCATCGCATCCGACTGGAGCATGATCGAAATCAGGTCGTGCGTGCCGGGATTCTGCGCCTTGCGGTCCCACAATTCCTTGAACGCGGCGCCCATTTCGAACGCGATCGCGAGGCGGGCCTGGCGTTCCTCGAGGGTATTGAAACTTTCGATGTCGCCGAGCGCGTCGGACCAGGCGGTCAATTTGTGGCGTTCTTCAAAGGGAAAGTCGAACAGAATGGCGAGCATCTGCGTCGTCAGTTCGATCGACAGTTTTTCGACCCAGTCGAACGTTTCGCCGATGGGCAGCGAATCGAGCACTTCGCTCGTCCGGCGCAGCGTGTCGGCGCGCATCCGTTCGATTTCGGAGGGGCCGAAGGCCGGGGCGACGGTGCGGCGCTGCGCCGTGTGCTGCGGCGGGTCCATCGCGATGAACATCGGCATCGGGATTTCGCCCTCCTGCAGATGTTCGATGCCGTCGCCCGCGACGGTGATGCCGCCATATTCCCACGAGGAGGAGAAGATCTTGGGCAGCGCCTCGATATGCTGGATCGGCTTGTAGGTGGTCACCGACCAATAGGGACCGAATTTCGAATCGTCGCAATAATAGATCGGCGATTCGGCGCGCAGCTGCGCCATCGGCTGCTGCCAGCGATCCTCGCGCCACATATCGGCGCGGCTGACGTCGAGCGGATTGACGGTTTCGGGTTCGACGCGAATCTGGGTGGCCATTAGGGGCAGCTCCTCTCAAGGCCGTCGGGCGCGGCCGATTGGGTTGCAGAATGCCACTATTTACAGTTTTGTCAATGAGACTTTGGGGCGATTACCCTAGAAACGAGCGGGACCCTCGGGGCGTCACGCGCGCTGCCGCCGTTTCCAGAATTTCCAGCCCGCCTTGCCGCTCAGCACCCCGGCGCGGAACATCCGGACCGACAGGAAGATGACGAGCGCGACCCAGAGCAGCTGCCAGCCGAGCGCAAGCAGATGCACCGCCTTCGCATCGTCGGTCGCGGCACGCGCCGCCATCGCGAAGGGCGATGAAAAGGGAAAGATTTCGGCGAAGCGCGCGAGCGGGCTGCCCGGCGCGCTTGCGGCGGCCGAAGAGAGGCTGAACATGCCGACCTGAAAGATGGTGATCGGCAGGCTGAGCATCTGGATTTCGCGCACCGTTCCCGCTTGCGCGCCGACACCGAGGAACACCGCGCCGAGGAGGAGGAAGGCCATGATGAAATAGACGAAACAGATGCCGACGAAAAATCCCCAGCCGGTGGCGGGCGCCGCGAGCATCGCCGCGATCGGCTTGCCCGCGCCCGCCGCGGCCAGCGTGGCCGGGTCGATCTGCGTCGCCGCGATCAGCCCGCCGCCCGCCGCCATCGCAAGCCAGAAGGCGATGAACAGCACCGCAACGCCGAGCATGCCGAGCAGCTTGCCGAGAAAGACGCTTTCGAGCGGCACCGCGGCGGCGAGGATTTCGATGACCTTGTTGCCCTTTTCCTCGGCGAGCGAACTGACTGTCTGTCCGGCGAGCAGCAGCGTCATCAGGAAGATCGCAAAGACCGCGCCGAAACCCATCGACTGTTGCACCGCTATGCTCGTCCCGCCGCTGCGGATCGATTCGAAATGCGGGGCGACCGGCGGCACCGCGCCGGCAGCGCGGTCGCGCAGCACCTCTTCCGCGAGCAGCGCGAGATAGCGACCCGCGCGGCTGCCCTCCTCGCGTTCGACGATGCGCGGCGCGGCGAGCGGGCCGACCATCACCGCATAGGTGTCGGCGCCCTTTTCCTGCGCGATGACCAGCGGATCGTCGCCCTTCGGCGAGGCAATCCGCACGTCGAGCGTCGCGGGACCGCGGCCGCCCAGCGCGTCGCGCAAGCGCGTGTCGGCGCTGCGCAGCGCCGCGACATCGCCCGCGTCGGCGACGACGACGATGCGCCCTGCGCCGCGCGCGCTGTCGGCGAGCTGCGATGCGCCGAGGCCGCCGACCAGGCTCATGCCGAGCATGAACAGCGGTGCGAGCAGGAAGAGGAGAAAGGTCGGCGTCGCGACGATCGCAAGAAAGTCGCGGCGCGCGACGACCGCCATATTTTTCAGAAAGGGGGTCATGCGCTTGCCTCCGCAGCGGCTTCTTCGGCGGCGTCGGCGGCGAAGCCCGCGTCGACCTGACGCACGATATGGACGAAGGCATCGTGCAAGCCGGGGCGCGCGATCGACAGGCCGGCGACGCCGTGCCCGCTGGCGGTGATCCGCGCGAGCAGCGGTTCGACCCCCGCGTCGTCGATCGCGAAATGCCAGGCGTCGCCGCGCCGCTGCGCATCGGCGGGCAGCAGCGCCGCGATCACGCCATCGTCGGCGCCGGTGCGCGGTGCGTAGCGCACCTGCATCGGCAGCAGCGCGCGCGCCTCGTCGACCGTGCCCTCGAAGCGGCGCTGCGACCGCGCGATGATCGCGAGCCGGTCGCACAGTCGCTCGGCATGCGCCATGACATGGGTGGAGAAAAGGATCGTCGCGCCGCGATCGCGTTCGCGCCGCACGAGCGTTTCAAGCCGCTCCTGATTGACCGGGTCGAGTCCCGAAAAGGGTTCGTCGAGCACGATCAGGTCGGGAGCATGGACGATCGAGCCGATGAGCTGGACCATCTGGGCCATGCCCTTCGACATCTTGCGGATCTTTTCGTCGATGACGCGTTCGAGCCCGAGTTCGGCCATGAAGGTCGCGGCGCGGCGGCGGCCTTCGCCCCAGTCGAGCCCGCGCAGCGCGCCCATGAAAGCGATCGCCTCGCGCGCCTTCATACCGGGATAGAGGCCGCGTTCTTCGGGCAGATAGCCGATGCGGTGGCGCACCGATTGCGGCTTGTGGCTGCCGAACAGGCGGCTCGTCCCCTCGTCGGGATCGATGATGCCCAGCGTCATGCGCAAGCTGGTGGTCTTGCCCGCGCCATTGGGACCGAGAACGCCATAGATGCTGCCGACCGGCACCTCGAGGTCGACATGATCGACCGCCTTGAATTCGTCGAAATATTTGGTGAGGCCGCGCGCCTCCACGCAATAATCGGTCAAACGCTGGTCCCCGCTCGCTGAATCGGCCCGCATATCATCACTGTATCATCGCTCTATGGCACGGCCCGCCGCCTGTCGTATAGGGGCGCAATGCTTTCCAATGCCTTGCCCCCGATCGAAGAGCGGCTCGCGGCCACCGCGCGCGCGCATGGCTTCGCGGCGTTCGGCATCGCGCGCGCCGACGCGGCACCGCAAACCGCGGCGCGGCTGAGGCAATGGCTCGCCGACGGATGCCATGGCGACATGATCTGGATGGAAAGCCGCGCCGAACAGCGCGGATCGCCGCAAGGGCTGTGGCCCGAGGTGCGGTCGGTGATCGCGCTCGGCATGAGCTATGCCCCCGGCACCGATCCGCTCGCGCTCGCGGGGGCGCCCGACCGCGGCCGCATCTCGGTCTATGCGCAAGGGGCCGATTATCATGACATCGTCAAAAAGGCACTGAAGCATGTCGCGCGCTGGCTCGTCGCGGAGGCGCCGGGGGCGGAAGTGAAGGTCTTTGTCGACACCGCGCCGGTGATGGAAAAGCCGCTCGCCGCCGCCGCCGGGCTCGGCTGGCAGGGCAAGCACAGCAATATGGTCAGCCGCGCGCATGGCAGCTGGCTGTTTCTGGGCGCGATCTACACGACGCTCGATCTCGCGCCGTCGGTTCCGGGGCGCGATCGGTGCGGCAGTTGCACCGCCTGCCAGCAGGCCTGCCCGACCGCGGCCTTTCCGGCGCCCTATCGCGTCGATGCCCGCCGCTGCATCTCCTATCTGACGATCGAGCATGACGGGCCGATCCCGACCGAATTCCGGCGCGCGATCGGCAACCGCGTCTATGGCTGCGACGATTGTCTGGCGGTGTGTCCGTGGAACAAGTTTGCCGACACCGCGGCGCGGCACCGGGCCTTTCTGCCGCGCGGCGAACTGGCGGCGCCCGCGCTCGCCGATCTGCTCGCACTCGACGATGCGGGGTTCCGGCAGGTCTTTTCAGGCTCGCCGATCAAGCGGATCGGGCGGGGCCGCATGGTGCGCAACGCCGCGATCGCGGCGGGCAACAGCGGGGATCGCAGCTTGCGGCCACGCCTGATGGCGCTGGCGAGCGATGAATCGCCGATGGTAGCCGACGCCGCGCGGTGGGCGCTCGAGCAACTGGCGGAGTGACGACGGGAGACGGCGATCGTTCCCCTTCGTCCCCCCTCCGCCTTCTTGCCTAGAACCCCCGCATGAAGGTCGCGGTGATCGGGGCGGTAATCGCGCCGATGACGAGTGCAACGACGATCGCCGCGACGACGATCAGGATCGTGTAGGTCATCGCCTTGTCCTGCGGCGCGCGCATCAGGCGGGGCAGGCCGAGGTAGAGGAGATAGAGGCCGTAGAGGCCGAGCAGCGACAGCCAGGACAGTGCGGGCAGGATCGCGAAAATGCCCGCGACCCAACTCGCGGTGCCCGAATAGGCCGCGACCTTGAACGCCTGGACGCGGTTCTGCGTCGCGCCGAAGCTGGGGGCGAGCGCGTCGATGATGAGCGCGAGGATGAAGACCCCGATCAAGGTCGTCGCATATTGCACGACGGCCGAGGCGACCGCCGAACTCACCGAGGGGCGATAGGTGAAGCCCATCACCGAAAAGCCGAAGGCGAGCATGCCGATCAGCCCCGCCACCGCGGGAATCGCCGCCAGCGGGATGATATAGCGGCGATAGAGGCCGCCGATCGTTTCGGCTTCGCCGTCGATCACCTCCCACTCGCGCGCGGGCTGGAGCAAGATATTCTTGACGCGATCGACGATCGAGCGCGGCTGCTGGTCATTCCCTGTCATAGTCGGTCTCCACCCAATGGCTGAACCGCGACCCCGGATGTTTCCCCCGATGGACCGCGATAGTCTCGCATTCGGGGATAGGGCGCAAGGGTGTGCATTGCTGTGCGCAGGCGCACAGGAGCAGCTACCAGCGGTTGCGCACCTCTTCGGCAAAGCCCGTGAGCCCGGCAATGTCGAGCGCGCTGCCGTCGTCGAGGATGATGCGCCCCGAAAAGCGGCCGAAGACCTGATCCTGCACCGTCCTGAACAGGCCGAGGTTGGTGCTTTGGTGGCGATTGACGATCGGGTCCATCGTCATTTCGAAGCGTCCGTCGTTGCTTGTGAAGCGCCACGGTCCCGCGTCGGGGCCGCCCGCCGGCATGTGAAAGGCGATGCGGTCGAGCTTGTGCGCGGTGTCGTCGACGAACACCATATTCTCGGATGCCGCCGCCGTGTCGCCAAAGCCGTAACCGATGTTGAAGCCGATGCGGCGTCCGTCCGCCATTCCCGAGGCCGATCCCCAATACCAGACATTGTCGTAGGTCCAGACGCCGCGCCCCCAGTCTAGCACGCCAAAGGCGCGGTCGGGGCTGAAGCGATGGAGGGTGTTCCCCACCCGAATCTCGCCCTCGGCGGCGAGGCAATTGATCTTCTGATTATAATAGAAGGCCCTTGGCGCTCCCGAGAAAGGTGTGGCGATCACCATGCGGTCCATCGGCGGCTGCGCGAGCCATAATTCACCTGCGAGCCCCTGTCCGCCGCCGAAATTCGGGGCCTCGACCGTCAGGCGCCGGCCGCCCGGTTCGTGCCGGAAGCGCAGCAACATGCCGCCGCGGCGCTGTTCGATATCGCCCGCATCGGCGCTTTCGGGCAACCGCATGCGGCCCATCGGCCAGGGGATCACCGCGCCGTCGTTGATCGCGGTTCCAGCCGCCAGATCCATCCACGACACGCCGAGGAAGCCCAGATAGCCATTGTCCGCGACGGTCAGCGCGATGCCGAAGGCGTCGGCCAGGATGCAATAATAGTCCCATTCCTTGATCCGCAGCTTGCCCGCCGCGATTCGCGCGCGGTCGTAGCGGCGCACCTCGGCGGTCGCCCAGCCGCGTTCGGCGAGCTGCCCGCGCGCGTCGAGCAGCGGTCCCGCTCCCATTTTTGTCTGCATCCTCGCCTCCCTGCGGGACCGTCTATGCCAGCCGCGCACGGTGGCTGGCAACGGGCGGCGCATCTGATAGGCTGCGCACGACGCAGGATGCAGGAGGATGGCATGGCGCAGGGCAGCGCGCGAATCGGCAAGGACCGCTATCGCACCGAGATCGATGTCGGCGGCCATGGGCTGATCGCCGACGAGCCGCCCGCGCTCGGCGGCGGCGGGGTTGGCCCGGCGCCCTACGATCTGCTGCTCGCGAGCCTGGGCGCGTGCACCGCGATCACGCTGCGCATGTACGCCGATCGCAAGGGCTGGCCGCTCGAATCGGTCGAGGTCGGTTTGCGCCTGTCGGGGCGCGACGAGAAGCGGATCGACCGCTCGCTGGCGATCGTCGGGCTCGACGACGAACAGCGCGCGCGCATGGCCGACATCGCCGAGCGTACGCCGGTCACGCTGACGCTGAAGGCCGGTTTGCCGATCACCACCACGCTCGCCTGACGGCGCGGCGCGCGGTGCCTGCGGAGCGCATCGTTTACGCCACTTTTACCACTGTCGGTGCATGACATCCCCGATGTTTGCGACTGGGGACGAATGATGGACAGCATGCGCGGACTGCTTTCGGGCAGCCACGATCAGGACGATGGCGCGATCGATGCGCCGCCGGCTGTCGGTGTCGACGAACGGCGGATGCAGGTGCGCGCCTATAATCATTGGGCGTCGCTGCTTGCCGACCGCGCCTATCCGTCGGTCGAGGATCTCGACCTCGACGGCGCCGACTTCGGCCCCAATGCGGTGCTGCTCGACTTTACCGCGGGTATCGAAAATCCCGGCATCTCCTATCTCGGCGAACGGCTGCGCGAAGAATCGCAGATCGACGAGGATGTCCATTATATCAGCCAGATTCCGGGGCGGTCGCTGCTGTCGCGGCTGACCGACCATTATCTCCAGATCATCGCCAACCGCGCGCCGATCGGCTTCGAGGCCGAGTTCGTCAACTATCGCGGCGCCACGATCATGTACCGCGGCATCCTGCTGCCCTTCTCGTCCGACGATGACACCATCGATTTCATCATGGGCGTCATCAACTGGAAGGAAGCGGTTGCCGCAGAGCAGGCCGAAGAGCTGCAACTGTCGGTCGAGCAGGCGCTGCGCAGCGCTGCGCCGCTGACCGCACCCGTGCCGGTGTGGGCCGACGGCCCCGATTCGGAGCATATCGACGACGAAGCGGCGCCGGGTTTCGCAGCGCTCGGCGACGCCGAGCCCGAAGCGGTTGCCTTTGGCGATGCCATGCTGCTGACCGAACGCTTCGACGATACTGCGGCGCCGGTTGCCGAGGGTGACGAGTCCGCTGACAAGACTGCCGACGACGGCGCGGCCGGACCGGGCGACGATGCCGAGCTGGCCGACTGGCTGGCGCTGGCGCGCGAAACCGCCGAACGCGCGATGGCGGCCGACAGCCGCAGCCGCAGCGCGCTCTATCAGGCGGTCGGCAAGGCGTGGGATTTCGCGCTTGCCGCCGAAGCGCAGCCCGACGCCTTTGCCGAATTGCTCGAGGATGCGGGGCTGCAGGCGCAGGAGCGTGCGCCGATGACGCCAGTCGTCAAGCTGGTGTTCGGCGCCTCCTACGACAAGACGCGCCTCGCCGAATATGCCTGCGTGCTCGGCCATGCGAAGGGCGCGGGGCTGGAGCGCGGGTCGCTTCCCGCCTATCTCGACCGCTATCCGGGCGGGCTCAAGGGTCTGGTCAAAGATGCACGCGCGCGCCGCAAGCCCGCGGGCGATGCAGCGGCGAAGGTCGACGAGCAACTGGCGGCGCTGCGCACCGCGCACCCGGCGCTGATCCTGGAACATGATGCGGGCGATGCCGAATTCGTGGTGCTGATTGCGCGCGCGATGCCCGGCGGACACATCGGCATCGTCGCCAAGGCGGCCGACGATCCGGCGCTGGTTGCGAAGCTGGCGAAGAAGGCAATCGCGATCACCCCGGCCGATTGACCCGCATAGCGTAACAGACAATCCAAAAGTTGAAATAATTTTGCGCGGCGTGCGCAGGGGGTCTTGAGCCTTTCGCGGCGCGGGCGCATAGGGAGCCGTAGCGCAAGGCGCCGCCGTCCCCCCGGCGGATGCTTGCTTCAACTTGGTCCGGGATGCTGCAACCCTATGCCTGAAAAATCGACTGAAGACACCGCAGCCGGCACGTCGCCGGCGGCGCAAGTTCCTGCGAAATTCGCCAAGGCCTATCAGGCCGCCTTGCAGGGCAGCGCGCTGCCCGGCGAGAGCGACGACCTCGATGCCAAGGCGCTCGCCGAAGCGGGCGAATTCGCCGCGCGCGCGTCGCTCGACCGCGCGCCGGGCCAACCGTCGTTCCTGCTCGAACCGGTGGCGGCCGACGGCACCGACCGCCGGATGCGTCTGGTCGTCGTCAACGACGACATGCCCTTCCTCGTCGATTCGACCTCGCAGATCGCGGGCGCGCAGGGCCTTGCCGTGCACCGCATCCTCCACCCGGTGGTGTCGGTCGAGCGCGACGCGAAAAATCATCTGACCGCGGTCGAGGCCGGCAAGGACGGCGCGCGCGAGTCGGTCATCTATATGGAACTCGAACGCGGCGACGCGCGCGCCCGGCGCCGGCTGCTCGATGCGCTCGAAGCCTCGCTCGCCGATGTGCGCGCCGCGGTCGCCGACTGGAAGGCGATGCGCGCCGCGATGCTCGCCGATTCGACGATGCGCGCCGACGGCGATGGCGCCGAGCTGCTGCGCTGGTTCGAAAGCGGCGCGATGACGCAGCTCGGCCACGAATGGCGCACGCGCGACGGCAAGCGCCACGACCCGCTGGGTATCTGTGCCGCGGGGACGAGCGAAATCCTGTCCGAAACCGCACTCGAAGCGGCCTTCGCCTGGTTCGAAAAGGGCCGCACGGCGCCGCTGCTCATCAAGTCGAACCGCCTGTCGTCGGTGCATCGCCGCGTGCTGCTCGACCTGGTCGTCGTTCCCGAGATGAAGGGCAAGACGGTCGAGCGCCTGTCGATCCACGCGGGCCTCTGGACCAGCGCCGCGCTGTCGACGCCGCCCGCCAAGGTGCCCGTGCTGCGCGCGCAGCTCGAGGCGCTGATGGCCAAATTCGGCTTCGACCCCGGCGGCCACGCCGGCAAGGCGCTCGCGCACGCTTTGACCGCGCTGCCCCACGACCTGCTGATCGCGTTCGACGCCGAATCGCTCGAGGAACTGGTGCTCACCTCGATGTCGATTACCGATCGCCCGCGCCCGAAGCTGGTGATGATACGCAGCCCGCTCGGCCGCCATCTCTTCACCTTCGTCTGGCTGCCGCGCGACGAGGTGTCGACGGGACGCCGGCTGGCGATCGAATCGCTGTTGGTGCGCGAGGCCAAGGCGGGTGTCATCGGCTGGACGATGGCGCTCGAAGACGGCGGCGCTGCCTTGCTGCGCTACACGCTCGATTTGCGCGGCGGCGGCATCGTGCCCGATACCGAAGCGCTGAACGCTCAGCTGGAGCAGATGGTCCGTGGTTGGCAGCCCGAGGTCGAGGGCGCGCTGGCGCGCCGCGGCGATCCGGGCCGCGCAGCGGCGCTTGCGGCGCGCTTCGCCCCGCTGTTTCCCGCCAATTACCGCAATCTCTACAACCCCGAAGAGGCGGCGCGCGACATCCTGCGTCTGCGCGACCTCGACGCCGAGCGCCCGCGCAACGTGCGGCTGGCGAAAAAGAGCCTCGACGGCGACGACCGGCTGCGGTTGAAAGTCTATAGTGCGGCCGGACCGCTCGCGCTGTCGGACGTGGTTCCGGCGCTCGAACATTTCGGGTTCGAGGTGCTCGAGGAAATCCCGACCGAGTTGCACGTCCACGGCGGCGGTGAGGGCGATGCCGAGGCAACCTTCATCCACGATTTTTCGCTGCGCCTGCCCGCCAATGTCGACGAAACCGCGCTGATGCCGCATGTCGAGACGATCGAGGGCGCGATTGCCGCGGTGCTCGATGGCAAGGCCGAAAACGACGCCTTCAACCAGCTCGTGCTGGTGACGCAGACCGATCCGCAGGCGATCGTGTGGCTGCGCGCCTGGTTCCGCTACATGCGCCAGGGCGGATCGAGCTATGGCATGGATACGGTGGTGGCGGCGCTGCGCGGCGCCCCGGCGCTGACCGCGGCGCTCGTCGATCGCTTCCGCGCGCTCCACGACCCCAAGGCAAAGGATGCCGCGCGCGCCGAAGCGCTCGCAGCCGAAATCCAGACCGGCTTTGCCGCGATCCAGTCGATCGACGACGACCGCATCCTGCGTCTGTTCCATGCGGTGATCGGCGCGACGCTGCGCACCAACGCCTTTGCGCCCGCCGCCGCCGAGGCGCTGGCGTTCAAGATCGATTCGAGTCTGGTTCCGGGCCTGCCCAAGCCGCTGCCGTGGCGCGAGGTGTGGGTGTACAGCCCGCGCGTCGAGGGCATCCATCTGCGCGCCGGCCCGGTCGCGCGCGGCGGCCTGCGCTGGTCCGACCGGCGCGACGACTTCCGTACCGAAATTCTGGGGCTGATGAAGGCGCAGCGCGTCAAGAACGCCGTCATCGTCCCGACCGGCGCGAAAGGCGGCTTCTATCCCAAGCAATTGCCGAGCCCGGCCGAGGATCGCGACGCCTGGTTCGCCGAAGGCACCGAATGCTATCGCATCTTCATCCGGTCGCTGTTGTCGATCACCGACAATATCGTCGGCGGCAAGGTGGTGCACCCCAAGGGCGTCGTGATCCGCGATGGCGAAGACCCCTATTTCGTGGTTGCCGCTGACAAGGGCACCGCGACCTTCTCCGACGTCGCCAACGGTCTTGCGATGGAGCGCGACTTCTGGCTCGGCGATGCGTTCGCCAGCGGCGGGTCGAAAGGCTATGACCACAAGGCGATGGGCATCACCGCCAAGGGCGCGTGGGTTTCGGTCCAGCGTCACTTCGCCGAAATGGGCATCGACGTGCAGACCGACACGATCCGTGTCGTCGGTTGCGGCGACATGTCGGGCGACGTGTTCGGCAACGGCATGTTGCTGTCCAAGGCGATCAAGCTGTGCGCGGCCTTCGACCATCGTCACATCTTCCTCGATCCCGATCCCGATCCGGCCAAGAGCTGGAAGGAACGCGACCGCATGTTCAAACTGCCACGGTCGAGCTGGGACGATTATGACAAGGCGCTGATCTCGAAGGGCGGCGGCGTTTTCGCGCGCAGCCAGAAGAGCATCCCGCTGACCCCCGAGGTGCAGGCGCTGCTGGGCCTGTCGGTCGCCGAAATCGACCCGGCCGGGCTGATCTCCGCGATTCTGCGTGCGCCCGCCGATCTGCTGTGGTTCGGCGGCATCGGCACTTATGTGAAGGCGGCGGGCCAGAATAATGCCGAGGTCGGCGATCCCGCCAACGACGCGCTGCGCGTCGATGCCGAGGATCTGCGCGTCCGCGCGGTGGGCGAAGGGGCGAACCTCGGTACCACCCAGGCCGCGCGCATCGCCTTTTCGGCGAAGGGCGGGCGGATCAACACCGACTTCATCGACAACAGCGCCGGCGTCGACTGTTCGGATAATGAGGTCAACATCAAGATCGCGCTCAACCGCGAGATGGCCGAAGGCCGGCTGAGCCAGGACGATCGCGACGCGCTGCTCGTCCGCATGACCGACGATGTCGCGGCGCTGGTGCTCGAGGACAACCGGCTGCAGGCACTCGCGCTGTCGATCGCCGAAAAGGGCGGCGCCGCCGCGGTGCCGTCGCTGGTGCGGATCATGGAGACGTTCGAGGCATCGGGCCGGCTCGACCGCAAGGTCGAAGGGCTGGCGGCGAACGACGAGCTGCTGCGCCGCTCGGCCGAAGGGAGCGGGCTGACGCGGCCCGAACTCGCCGTGCTGCTGTCGACTGCGAAACTGGCGCTGCAGGATGCGATCGAAGCGAGCGCGCTGCCCGACGATCCCGCTCTGGCGAGCGATCTTGCCGCGGCCTTCCCGGCCGAGATGCAGCGCGATTTCGCCGGCGCGATCGCCGATCACCAGCTGCGCCGCGAGATCATTGCGACCAAGCTTGCGAACCGCATCGTCAACCGCATGGGCATCGTCCACCCGCTCGAACTGGTCGAAGAAGAGGGCTGCTCGCTCGGTGAGGTCGCGGCGGCATTCGTCGCCGTCGAACGCTTGCTGGATATGAAGGGGCTGTGGGCTTCGCTCGACAGCGCGGGGATCAACGAATCCATCCGCTTGTCGCTGTTCAGCCAAGCCGCCTCGGCGATGGCATCGCAGATGGCCGACCTGCTCCGCGTCAGCCCCGGCCTGGCGCAGCCGGGCGCGCTCGTTGCGCGGCTCGAACCCGGCGTCGACCGCCTGACCGCGACCGTCGACACGCTGCTCAGCGCGTCAGTGCGGCGTCAGTGGGACGCGCTGGCGCAGCAGCTGCTCGATGCCGGCGCGCCCGAGGCGCTGACCGCGGCGGTCGTCCGCCTGTTCAAGACCGATGGCGCGATCGGAATCGTCGACCTTGCCGAACGTCGCGGCGACGACGAGGTCGGGGTGACGCGGGCCTTCACCCATCTGGGTGACGCGCTCGGGCTCGACTGGGCGCAGACGCTGGCGGCGCACATGAGCCCTGCCGACCCGTGGGAACGCCTGCTCGTCAACAGCCTGGCGCGCGATTTCCAGCAGATGCGGCTGAGCTTCCTCGCGGGGTTGCCCAAGGGCGATCTCGATGCCGGGGTCAGCAAATGGCTGGAAGCGAACGCACCGCGCGTCGCGCAATTCCGCACGACGGTCGACCGCGCGCGCACCATCCCCAATCCCAATGGCGCGATGCTGTCGCACATTGCGGGGCAGGCGCGCGGGCTGCTCGGCCGGTAACAGGTCTGACTCTCCCCTTCGGGGGAGGGCTTCAGGAGGCTCTATGCCGTTCCAACCGCGCGTCGCGATCCTCGTCCCGGCACCCGATTATGAGGAAAATTGGCGGCCCGCCTTCGCGCGCAAGGCGGCGGCGCTGGCGGCGGCCGGGCTTGCGGTCGAGCAGCGCGTCTGGACCGACCCCGGCGATCTGACGGGGTTCGACCTGATCCTGCCGCTGTTCGCCTGGGGCTATCAGCGCGACGTTGCCGTCTGGTATGCGCTGCTCGACCGGCTCGCGGGACTGCCCGTCGTCAATCCGGTGCCGGTGCTGCGCTGGAACAGCGACAAGGCCTATCTTGCCGAACTTGGCGCGAAGGGCGTTGCGGTGGTGCCGACGGTTGAGGTCGCGGCGCTGGACGACGCATCGCTGGCGCAGGCGCGCGCGGCGCTCGGCGTGGAAGAGGTGGTGGTGAAGCCCGCCGTTTCGGGCGGTGCCGACGGTACGCACCGTGTCGCGCCCGGCGCGCCGGTCCCCACCGATGCGCTAGGACAGCGCCGCCTTGTCCAGCCGCTGATGCCCGGCATCCTCGCCGACGGGGAATATTCGCTCTTCTTTTTCGGCGGCGCCTTCAGCCACGCGATCGTCAAGCGCCCCGCGTCGGGCGATTTCCGCGTCCAGGAACAGTTCGGCGGGCGCGAGACGCGATGGGACGCGAGCGAGCCGGCGCGCCTGCTCGCCGCCGCCGCGCTTGCCGCCGCCCCCGCGCCGCCCGTCTATGCGCGCGTCGACATGGTCGGCGACGCGGCGGGCGTGCTGCACATCATGGAACTCGAACTGATCGAGCCATCGCTGTTCCTGCATCACGCCGCCGACAAGGGGGCGGCCTTCGGGCGGGCGGTTTACGCCGCCGTCTGATCGGCACTGCGCGCGTGCCACAACCATTGGCGGATGGCCGAGGTCAGGTTGGGCGGATCGGCAGCTTCCATCCGTTCGACGTCGATCCGCGCGACGAGCGCATTGACCGGCAGGCCGCGCTGCGCCGCCGCGGCTTCGAGCGCGTCCCAGAAGACGGGCTCGAGGCTGATCGACGTGGGGTGTCCCGCAATCGTCACCGATCGTTTGACGGGGGGATGGAGAGGCAAGGAAGCAGCCATGCATCCTGTCTGCCGTTCGTATCGCGCGAAGTCGAGGGATTGTCGAACCGGCGCCGCGCCTGGCGGCGACGGCAAAGCCGTCGCCGTGACGTCAGACGGGCTGGGCGATCTTTCGGATCGCCGCCCCGCTGGCCGAGCCGGGCCGTGGCTTCGCCACCGGTTGCCAGCTCGTCGTTCGCTTTGCGAACGCCTTCACTGGCGCCCTCGGCCCGTCAATACATATGCTGTCCGCCGTTGATCGACATTGTCGACCCGGTGACGAAGCCCGCGTCCTCGCTGCACAGAAAGGCGACCCCGCGGGCGATTTCTTCGGCGTGGCCGAGGCGCCCCACCGGGATTTTCGCGACGATCTTTTCAAGCACCGGGGCGGGAACGGCGGCGACCATGTCGGTGTCGATATAGCCCGGCGCGATCGCGTTGACGGTCACGCCCTTCTTGGCGCCTTCCTGCGCCAGCGCCTTGGTAAAGCCGTGGATGCCCGATTTGGCGGCGGCATAGTTGACCTGGCCATATTGGCCCGCCTGGCCGTTGATCGAGCCGATGTTGACGATACGGCCCCAGCCGCGTTCGACCATGCCGCCGAAGGTGGCCTTGGCCATGTTGAAACAGCCGCCCAGATTGATGCGCATGACGTCGTTCCAGTCGTCGAAGGTCATGCGTGCCAGCGTGCCGTCGCGGGTGATCCCGGCGTTGTTGACGACGATGTCGATCGGGCCGAGGTCTGCGGCGACCTGTGCACAGCCGTCGAGGCAGGCCTGATGGTCGCCGACGTCCCAGCGATAGGCGGGGATGCCGGTGCGGTCGGTGAAGGCGCGCGCCTTTTCGTCATTGCCCGCATAATTGGCGGCGACGCGGACGCCCATATCCTTCAGCGCCAGCGAAATGGCCTCGCCGATGCCGCGGCTGCCGCCGGTGACGATTGCTACGCGTGTCATGAAATCGCTCTCCCACACAATCTTGCTTCGTTTTTGATTAGGGCGCGCGCGAAGCGGCCGCAAGTTGACCGGAACGTCAATCGCGCGGCTTTGCGGGGAAAGTTTTTCAGTTTCCGGTCAGCGCCTTCAGCGTCGTAAAATTTCCGACGGCGAGATCGGCCTTGCGGATCGCGAGGATCAGGCTGGCACCCTGCGCGGGCGCGATGCCGGTCAGGGCGCTCGCGGGCAGTTCGACGAGCATCGCGTCGCGCTCCTCGTCGAAGCCGGGTGCATAGTGGCGCGGCTGCCCGCCCACGAGAGGCGCTTCGGCGGCGGCGAGTGCGGCCCAGACGGGCTCGAACAGCGCGCGGGCCGGGGCCGAAAGCGAATCGGGGTCGGCGCACCAGCGATGACGCGCGTGATCAAAGAGCAGCGCTCGATAGTCGCTGACCCACAGATCGGCATCCGGATGGTGGCGCGTCAGCGGCAAAGTGATGGTTTCGGTACGGTCTTCGCCGCTTTCGGGGTCGCTTTCGACCACCACCCGCGACCAGTGGATCGCGTGCAGCGCGGTCATCACCGCGGTCGCGTCGGAGGCCGAAAAGCCGTCCTGCCCCGCGCTTTCGTCGATGATCGCCAATATCTCGCGCGCGCGCTCGGCCGCGTCGCGGTTGGTTGCCGCGGCATCGGCCAGCGCCTCGGTCAGTTCGTCGCTTGCGTCGGGCGGCGGCGGCGTACCGGTTTCGAGTGCGGGAAGTCGGGCGGCGAGCAGTGCCGCCAGCGCGGTCATCGTCGGCCAGTCGAACGGATGAAAGGCCGGGTCGGCAAGATCATAGCCCGTGGCCGCGAAAAAGGCGTCGGCGGCGTCCACCCCGGCTGGCGTGTCGGGCGCATCGGGGCCGCGGACGTCGACCGCCCATTCGGGAAAGGCCCGCACCGCGAGGCGGTGCAGCGCATCATCATCGAGCCCGGCGGGACGGAAATAGGCGCGGCCGACGGGCTTGGGCGCCGCGCGTGGCGGTCCCACCTCGGGCAAATGGAGCGCCGTCGCCGCGCCCGTTTCGGGATGGACGAAAAAGGCGAGCGCCCCGGTGCGCGGCCCCAACCCGTCCCAGAGTCCGGCAGGCAGGTCGGCGCAGGCGATCTGCGCGATGAAGTCGGCATCGGTACCATCGATCCGCGGCCAGGGCATTGCGTCCGGCAGGCGCGGGCGTCCGCCGACCCAGTTGCGCGTCAGTATCGCGTCGCGCGGCGGGATTTGCGCGACCAGTCGCGCCTGGCCGACAGGCACGGCGTGACCGGATATGGGATTGTCCGCGATGGGCGACGGCTCCGGTGCGGCATGGGCCTGCGCCTCGACCGCCTGAACCTGCGCCGCAAGCATCGCCTCGATCGGTTCGGGCGGCAGAGGGTCCGGTGGCGATTCGGCTTCGGCGACTATCGGAGCCACCTCGGTCGGCGGTTCGTCTTCGGGCAACGGATCATAGACCGGCTGGGCGCGCAGCCGCGCGAGGCGCGCGGGCGCGATTTCGACCGGCTCGATTTCGGGTTCGGCGCGGCGCGACAGCCGTGGCATGCGGATTTCGCGCGGCATTTTGGGGGCCTTGGGCAGCGTAACCTGCGGGCGGGGGCGGCGTATCCACCAGACGATGGCGACGGCGAGCAGAAAGGCCAGGGTCAGGCCGGCGAGCGTCATGGCTGCCCGGTCGAGTTCGCTCATCGCATGTCTCCGCGCGGGTGCCGGCGCAACATGCCGGAAGCCGCTGGATACAGAGCTTAAGGCGCAGAGTTAAACAGGAGGTAAGCGCCCGCTATTTCAATGCCATCCGGCGAGTTCGCGCCGCACCAGCGCCTCGAGCATCGCCATCCCCGGCGGGGTGTCGTTGAGGCAGCCAAGATAGGCGAAGTCGCGCCCACCCGCCGCCTCGAACTGTTCCTTGCCGCGGATCGCGAGCTCTTCGAGCGTTTCGAGGCAATCGGCCGAAAAACCCGGCGCGAAAATCGCCACGCGGCGCCCCTCGCGGCCGAGCCGTTCTATGAGCGCGTCGGTCGCGGGTTCGAGCCACTTGGCGCGTCCGAAACGCGACTGGAAGGCAATCTCGACCGGCCGCCCGATCGCTTCGGACAGCAACCGCGCGCTCTTCACGCACTGGCAATGATAAGGGTCGCCCAGATGCAGCGTCCGTTCGGGCATGCCGTGAAAACTGGCGACGAGCGTATCGGGCGCGAAATCGAGCGCGGCGACCCCCGCCTCGACCGACGCGGCAAGCGCCGCGATATAAGCGGGATCGTCGTGATAGGGGGGCAGGAAACGCAGCGCGGGTTGCCAGCGCAGGCGCGCAAGATGCGCGCCGACCGCATCGACCACCGTTGCCGTCGTCGCGGCGCAATATTGCGGATAGAGCGGCGCAATCAGGATGCGGCGGCACCCTTCGCCGACAAGTTCGTCGATCGCGCCGCCGATTGCCGGAGCGCCATAGCGCATCGCCCAGGACACGCGGACATCGTCGCCGAGCGCCGCCTGCAACGCTCCGGCCTGGCGCCGGGTGATCGCGGCGAGCGGCGAGCCTTCGTCGGTCCAAACCTGTGCATAGGCATGGGCCGATTTTTTCGGTCGCGTGTTGAGGATGATGCCGCGCAGGATCGGCTGCCACAGCAGCGACGGGATTTCGACGACGCGCCGGTCGGACAGGAACTCGCGCAGATAGCGGCGTACCGGCCCGGGTTCGGGCGCGTCGGGGGTGCCGAGGTTGACGAGCAGCACGCCGATGCGCGGCGCGGGCACCGCGGGATGGGAAGGGGGGCGTTCGATCATAGCGGATCGGGCGATAGCGGAATGCGGCGGATTCGGCGACCGGTTGCGGCGAACATTGCATTGGCGATCGCCGGCGCAACGACGGGCACGCCGATTTCGCCGACGCCGCCGGGATCGCGGTCGCTGTCGATGAATTCGACGACGATCTGCGGCACTTGCGACAGGCGAGGCAGGCCAAGCTGGCCGAGCTTGCGCGCGGTCGCGACGCCGCCGTCATAATCGGTCGTCGCGCCGACCGCGGCGGCGAGACCGAAGACCAGCCCGCCCTCGATCTGCTGGCGTGCGATCGCCGGATTGACGAGCCGCCCGGCGTCGACGACGGCGACGATCTGTTCGACCTGCAACCCCCGGTCGCTGGGCCGCGCGGTGGCGACGAGCGCGATGTGGCTGCCGCGCATCGAATGGCAGGCAAGGCCCTGTGCCGTGCCCGACAGGCCCCCCTCCCATCCCGCAAGGCTAGTCGCGGTGAGCAGGCAGCGCGCGAGCAGCGGCGCCTGTCCAAGCATCGCCATCCGGTACGACAGCGCGTCCGAACCGGCGCGCGCCGCCATTTCGTCGATGAAACATTCGGTGAAGAAGGCGGTGTAGCTATCGGCGTTGCCGCGCCAGCGCGCGGTCGGCAGGCCGATGTCGGCGGGGCAATGATCGACCGCGAAATGGCGGAAATTATAGGGTCCGCCCGCGCCCTCGACCGCTGCGGCGTCGGGCGTTCCCGCCGCCTCGCGCTGCGCGACGTCGGCCGGGGTTCCGTCGAACAGGCGGGCGCGGAATTCATGGTTGGTCGATGGCACCGCGATCCGCGCGACAAGCGCGTCGATCCCGCCCGCGGCGTCGAGCGTCGCATAGATTTTGGCGCGCGCCGGCGCGCGCGGAATGTCGCGCATGATTTCCTCGGCGCGCGACCAGGCGAGCTGCACCGGGCGCTTGATCTGCGTCGCAATGATCGCCGCCTGCACCGCGACGCTGTGATCGAGGCAGGCGTCGAACGATCCGCCCGCCATCATCGGGAACAGTGTCACCTTGCCCGGCGGCAATCCGACGGCCCGCGCGACCGCTTCGCGGCACTGGGCGGGCGCCTGCGTCGCGACCCACAGGCGCAGCCGGTCGCCATCGGGGGCGGCGGTTGCGGTGCGCGTCTCGATCGGCGCATGAAGCGCGGGGGTGACGGCGTAATGCGCCGAAATCTTCGGGCGCCCCTCCATCGCTTCGGCGACGTCGCCCTTTTTGGCGATGCGATAGCCGTCGGCTTTCAGTGCGGCCGTCAGCGCCTTGTCGATGCCGGCGCTCGAAATCGGCGGACCGGTGGTTTCGAACTGCGGTGCAAAGCGATCGAGCGCGCGATTCGCGGCCCACCAGTTGCGCGCGACGGTCGCGATCCAGCGGTCGTGCAGCACGATGTCGAGCAGGCCGGGCGACGCCATCCCCGCCTTGCGGTCGATGCTCTTGAGCCGGGTGGCGCCGAACGGTCCCTGGCGTATCGCGGCGAAGACCATGTCGGGAAGGCGGATGTCGCCGGCGAAATTGGCCGAGCCGTCGACCTTTGCCGGCAGGTCGAGCCGCGTCAGTTCCTTGCCGTAGAGCGGGTCATTGTTGTTGGCGCGATAGACGGGTTCGGCGGGCGGATCGAGCGTTGCGGCCACCGCCGCGACGTCGCCGAAGCGCAGCTTGCGGTTCTTCCAGGTAACGAAGCCGTCCTGCGTGTCGCAATCCTGCCAATCGGCGTCCCACCGCTTGGCCGCGGCCATCATCAGCAGCGTGCGGGCCTGCGCCGCGGCGTCGCGGCACGGCCCCTCGAACATGCGGACCGACGAGCTGTTGGCAGTCAGCATCACCGCATGGCGCACCGCCCATTCGCGTCGGACCCAGCTACGCACGTCGGCGACGACATCGGGCACCAGCGCGCGCGGCATGAAGACGGCGCTATCCTCGTCGACGAGCAGCGTGTTGGCATAGAGCGGGCTGATCGGCGCGGTTTCGACCGCGATGGTGCGCCAGTCGGCCCCCAGCTCGTCGGCAATGATCTGCGGCAGCAGCGTGGTGACGCCCTGTCCCATTTCGCATTGCGGCACGATGACCGCGACATGCCCGTCGTCGCCGATCTTCAGAAAGGCGTTGAAGATATGTTCGTCGGGCGCGGCGGTCAGGTTGGGCGCATAATGACGCGGCCATAATGACCAGGCCAGCGCGAGTCCGCCCGCCGCGGTGGCGCCGACGAGCAGCGACCGGCGGCTGACATGCGGCAGGCGCGATTTCTTGGTCCCCACTTTGTCCCGAATGCCGGTCATGCCCGCTGCTGATAATCGCGGCGAGTCGGCGACGCAAAGCCTTTCGTAAGCGCTAGCGCAGCAGGCCCAGCCGCGGAATCTCGATCTTGGGACAGCGGTCCATGACGACGGCCAGCCCCGCCTTTTCGGCGCGGCGCGCGGCGGCTTCGTCGATGACGCCGAGTTGCATCCACACCGCTTTCGCGCCGTGGACGATCGCATCGTCGACAGCAGCGCCCGCGTCGGCGCTGTTGCGGAAGATATCGACGATCTCGGCCGCCGGCTCGACATCGGCGAGCGTCGCGACGACGGGGGCACCGTGGATCGTCTTGCCGGCATGGCCGGGATTGACCGCGATCACGTCATGCCCCTGTGCGGCCAGGAAGGCGAGAACGCCGTTCGAGGGGCGTGCGGGGTTGGGCGAGGCGCCGACGATGGCAATGCGCCGCGGCCTTTCGAGCAGGGCGCGAATTTCAGCCTCGTCGTTGATCGCCATCATATGCCCTTTCGTGCCGCGAGCCACGCCGCGACCTTCGCGGCTATCGCGTGGAACGGCTCGCCCAGCGGATCGGTTCCAGCGGCAGGCGGGACGCCGCCGTCGCTCGCGAGGCGGATGCCCATCGACAGCGGCACGCGGCCGAGAAAATCGAGCTCCATGTCTTTCGCCGCCGCCTCGGCACCGCCGCTTCCGAACGGGTCGCTGACCTCACCGCAATGCGGGCAGGCATAGCCGGCCATATTCTCGACGACGCCGATGATCGGCACCTCGGCCTGCTCGAACAGCGAGACGGCGCGCGCGGCGTCCATCAGCGCCAGATCCTGCGGCGTCGAAACGACGACCGCGCCGGTGGGCTTGTGCTTCTGGATCATCGTGAGCTGGACGTCGCCGGTGCCGGGGGGCAGGTCGACGACGAGCGTGTCGATATCGCCCCAGCTTGCGTCGATCAGCTGTTCGAGCGCGCGGCCGGCCATCGGGCCGCGCCAGGCGATGGCCTGACCCGGGGCGGCGATCTGGCCGGTCGACAGCATCGGAACGCCATAGGCGCTCTGCACCGGCGAGAGCTTGGATCCGCGCGCTTCGGGCTTCACGCCCTCGCTGTCCATCAGGCGCGGCTGCGACGGACCGTAGATGTCGGCATCGACCAGTCCGACCTTCACACCGGCGCGGCGCAGCGCGACGGCAAGATTGGCGGCGAGCGTCGATTTGCCGACCCCGCCCTTGCCGCTGCCCACCGCGATGATCGTCATCGCCTTGCGTTCGGCGGTCATGGCGACGCGGACGCTGGTGACGCCGGAACGGGCGAGCAGGCCCGCGCGGAGCTTTTCCTCGAGTGGCTTGCGGTCGTCTTCGGCGAGCCCGGTGACGTCGAGCACGATCGCGAGCGTGCCCTGATCGTCGAGATAGCGAAGCCCCGACGTGCGGCCACCGGTAAGATCAGTGGCGAGACTGGCAAGGATGGCGATATCGGTCATGTCCGCGGCAGATAGGGATAAGCGGGGCGATTGCCACCCATTTTCGCCTGGCCCCCCTGTTAATCGCGCGCGCCGCCCCTATAAAAGCATTCATGAGCAACAAAAGTGATGGCAGCATGGGAGGCCGCGCCCCGCAGGGAGTGCGGCAATTTTTCCATCAGATTGCGCTGATGGCGAACAGTCCGTGGGGCAATGGCCCGAAGGATGGCGGCGACGGCGACGACCGGTCGGGTCCGCGCAATCCCTGGGTGACGCCCGATCCCGACGGACTGCGCGGGCGCAAGCCGCGCGGCCCCTCCGCACTCGACGAACTTCTGCGCAAGGGACGCGGCGGCTTCGGCGGCGGCGGTTCGGGTGGCGGCGGCGGCAATTTGCAGATGCCCGAATCGGCCCGGCTGTGGAAATGGGGCGTTGGCGCCCTCGTCGCGGTGTGGTTCCTCTTTTCCTCCTTCCACATCGTGCCGCCCGAAAAGGAAGGCGTCGTCACCCGGCTCGGCAGCTATTCGCGCACCGTCGGCCCCGGCGTGAAATTCACCTGGCCGGCGCCGATCGAGCGCATCCGGATGGAAGACGTGCGCGCGATCCGCACGATGCAGGTCGGCTCGCCCAATGCGAGCGACGAGAATTTCGTCCTTACCCGCGACCAGAGCATCGTCGATCTGGCTTATGAAGTGCGCTGGTCGATCCGCGACCCCGAACTCTATATCTTCCAGCTCGCCGATCCCGACGGCACAATCCGCGAGGTCGCCGAAAGCGCGATGCGCGCGACGGTCGCCAATTTCGACCTGGTGCAGGCGATCGGTCCCGGTCGCGTCGAGATCGAGACGCAGGTTCAGCAGCGCATGCAGGCCCTGCTCGATCAATATCGCGCCGGCGTGACAATCCAGGGCATCGCGATCCGCCAGGCCGATCCGCCGAAGCAGGTCGACGAGGCGTTCAAGGAAGTGACGGCGGCACGGCAGGAACGCGAATCGTCGATCAACCTGGCACGCGCCTATGAACAACAGGTGCTCGAACGCGCACGCGGTGACACCTCGGCGTTCGACAAGATTTACGAACAATATAAGCTGGCACCGGGCGTCACCCGCAAGCGGCTATATTATGAAACGATGGAGAATGTTTTGTCGAACGTCGACAAGACGATTGTCGAGGCGCGCGGCGTCACCCCCTATCTGCCGCTGAGCGAAGTCCAGCGGCGCGCGCGCGCGGCGTCCGACGCCGCGTCCGATGCGGCGAAGGGAGGCCAGTGATGTTCGAATCGATCACCCGCCACCCGATGCGGCTGCTCGTCGGCCTCGTCGCCATACTCGTCATCCTGTCGCAAACGCTGGCGATCGTTCCCGAAGACAAGCAGGCGCTGATCCTGCGCTTCGGCGAAATCGAGCGCACGGTGAACCGCTACAAGCCGAACGAGGAATTCGGCCGGTCGGGTGCGGGCCTTGTCCTGCGCGTGCCGTTCACCGATGGGATCCAATATATCGACAAGCGCATCCTGGGCATCAACATGGAGCGCCAGCAGGTGCTCTCGACCGACCAGCAACGGCTGCAGGTCGATGCCTTCGCACGCTTCCGCATCACCAACCCGGTGCGCATGTACACCGCGATCCGGACCGAGGATAAATTGCAGCAGCAGCTCGCGACCATCCTTGGCTCGTCGCTGCGCAACGAACTGGGCAAGCGGACCTTCGCGACCCTGCTCTCGCCCGAACGCGGTGCGGTGATGGACAATATCCAGGTGGCGCTCAATCGCGAGGCGCACAAATATGGCGCCGAGATCATCGACGTGCGGATCAAGCGCGCCGACCTCCCCGAAGGCGCGACGCTGCAGGCGGCCTATGACCGCATGCGCACCGCGCGCCAGCAGGAAGCGATCGCGATCCGCGCCGAAGGGCAGAAGGAAGCACAGATCATTCGCGGTAACGCCGATGGCGAAGCCGCGCGCATCTATGCCGCCAGCTTTGGCAAGGATCCCGAATTCTACGATTTCTATCGCGCCATGCAGAGTTATCGTCAGACGTTCCTGGGTGAGAACAACAAGGGCGGGACGTCGATCATCCTGTCGCCCGACAATGAATATCTGAAACGGTTCGGTGGCGGATAAGCGGCGGTTCGGCGGATGAACAGGGCGTGCAGTCGCCGTTCATGTTCAATTGCCGTTCAGCCGCGCGGCCCCAAATGAAGCCTGCCGGGGTCCTTGGGTTTTTTCGCAAGAGAGAAGGATTTGCGATCGTGCGTTATGTTTATGGCATCACTTCGGCTTTGCTGGTCGGTGGCACCGCGCTCGCGCTCGTCACCCAGTCGCCCGTTATCGCGCAGGTCGCGCAGAACGAGCGCAGCGAAATCGCGAAGGCGGTTCCGCGCGCCGGCGCGCCCGAAAGCTTCGCCGACCTGGTCGAGCAGCTGCAGCCCGCGGTGGTCAACATCTCGACCAAGCAGGAAGTCACGCTGGGCGTCCGGCTCGATCCGTTCGCGGGAACGCGCGAACCGGTCACGCAGGAACAGCAGGGCGGCGGTTCGGGCTTTCTGATCTCGGACGACGGCTATATCGTCACCAACAATCATGTCGTCACCGGCGGCCCGCGCGGCGAACAGGTGAATCAGGTCACCGTGACGCTGACCAACGGCAAGGAATTTCAGGCCAAGATCGTCGGCCGCGACGTCGCCTCCGACCTCGCGCTGCTCAAGATCGACGCGACCGGCATGCCGTTCGTGAAATTCGGCGACAGCGGCAAGGCGCGCGTCGGCGACTGGGTGGTCGCGATCGGCAACCCGCTCGGCCTCGGCTCGACCGTCACCGCCGGTATCATCTCGGCGGTGCAGCGCAATATCGGCAACGGCGGTGCCTATGACCGCTACATCCAGACCGACACGGCGATCAATCGCGGCAACTCGGGTGGTCCGCTGTTCGACCTGCACGGTAATGTCGTCGGCATCAACAACATGCTGATCTCGCCCGTCGGCGCGAACATCGGCGTCAACTTCGCCATCCCGGCCGATGCGGCGATCCCGGTGATCAACGCGCTGCGCGCCGGCGAGCGCGTCGAGCGCGGCTATCTGGGCATCGGCATCGCGCCGGTCGGGGAAGATATGGCGGCGGCGCTCGGCCTGCCCAAGGATCGCGGCGAATTCGTCCAGCGCGTCGAGGATGATGGTGCCGCGGCGAAGGCGGGGATCAAGCGCGGCGACGTCGTGACCAAGGTCAACGGCAAGGATGTGACGCCGCAGCAGACGCTGTCCTACATCGTCGCGAATACCAAGCCGGGGACGCGTATCCCGATCGAGGTCGTGCGCGACGGCAAGACGATGACGCTCAACGCCGTCGTCGGGACGCGTCCGCCCGAAGATCAGCTTGCGGGTAATGATTTCGACCCCGAAGACGATCAGGCGACGCCCGACGACAACAGCGGCAGCGTTTCCGACAAGGCGGTCCAGGACAATCTGGGCCTGGCGGTGCAGACGCTGACCCCCGACATCGCGCGCGCCGTCGGCGTCGATGCCTCGACCAAGGGCCTCGTCATCGGCGCCGCGTCGAGCAACAGCGATGCCGGCCGCAAGGGCCTGCGCCGCGGCGACGTGATCCTCAGCGTCAACCGCACCCCGGTCACGACGAGCGAGGGCCTGGCCAAGGCGGTGGCGGAAGCGAAGAAGGCTGGCCGCGACGCGGTGCTGATGGAAATCCTCCGCCGTGGCGGTCCGTCTGCCTTTATCGCGATCCGCATCAAGCCGTAATCGCGCGGCATCTTCAGCGTTTCAAAGGGGCGCCCGGATATGGTCCGGGCGCCCTTTTCTTTGCTTGCCGCACGTATTGTTCCTGATATGTTCTTTCTTCAACGAATCGGGAGACGACCAATGATCGGATATGTGACGCTCGGCACCAATGACCTTGCCAAAGCGGCGGCCTTTTACGACGCGATCGCCGCCGAACTGGGCGTGCCGCGAATGATGGAATTCGACAATTTCATCGCCTGGGGCAAGGAAGGCGGCGGCGCGGGCATCGGCCTGACCAAGCCATTCGACGGCAATGTCGCGACCGTCGGCAATGGCGTGATGGTGGCGCTGGAGGCCAGCGACACCGATCAGGTCCAGCGCCTCTACGATATCGCGCTGGCGCATGGCGGCAGCGACGAAGGCGCCCCCGGTCCGCGCGGCGAAGGCTTTTACGCGGGCTATTTTCGCGACCCCGATGGCAACAAGCTTAACGCGTTCGTCATGGGGTGACGACGCGTCGGCGGCGCGCATGGGCGTTGCAGCCATAGGCGGTCCTAACGGCCGGCCGCGGCGGATTGCTGCCTTACCGGCCGGCTGTTAGCCTGCGGCACTCGTCCATTTGCGAAAGGATCGTCATGCGTTGGAAATCGGCCGTTGGTGTCGCGGTGATGCTCGGCTGTGCGTCGCCAGCGCTCGCGCAGGAAAGCGCGGGGCAGAGCGTCGATGAGGTCGCGCCTCAGATCGACGCGCTCTTTGCCCGCTATCAGGCCGATCAGCATATCCCGGGCCTCGTCTATGGCATCGTGCAGGACGGCAAGCTCGTCTATCTGAAGGCGCGCGGGGTCCAGGATGTGACGACCGGAACGCCGGTCGACGGCGATACGCTGTTCCGGATCGCCTCGATGACCAAGGCCTTCACCGCGCTGGCAGTGCTCAACCTGCGCGACCAGGGCAAGCTGCGGCTCGACGATCTGGCCGAAGATTATGTCCCCGAAATGAAGCACTGGACCTATCCCACCGCGGACAGTCCGCGCATCCGCGTGCGCGATTTGCTCCACCATGTCGCGGGGTTCGTTACCGACGATCCGTGGGGCGACCGCCAGCAGATATTGTCGCAGGACGATTTCACGAAGATGTTGGCCGCCGGCGTCCCGTTCACACAGGCGCCGCAGAGCCGCTTCGAATATTCGAACTTCGGCTATGCCCTGCTCGGCCGCATCGTCGCCAATGCGTCGGGGATGCCCTATGCCGACTATGTCCGCATCACCATCCTCCGCCCGCTGGGGATGGAGGCCAGCGGCTATGACGTGACGCGCGCGCCGCGCGCGCATTATGCGCGCGGCTACCGCTGGGAAGGCGAGGCGTGGGTGCCCGAACCCGAAATGGCCGACGGTGCCTTCAACAGCATGGGCGGGTTGCAGGTCAGCGCGAGGGATTATGCCAAATGGGTCGCTTTTCTGCTGTCGGCCTGGCCGCCACGCGACGAGGCCGACGCGGGGCCGATCCGGCGCGCGACGGTGCGCGAGATCGCGCAGGGCCTGAACTTCGTCTCGCTGGCGACGCGCGCCGGCGCGAGCGGTGAGACGGCGTGCAAGCAGGCCGCGGCCTATGGCATGGGGTGGCGCGTCGCGCAGGACTGCGACCTCGGGCTCACCCTGTCGCACGGCGGTGGCTATCCGGGCTATGGCAGCCATGTGATGCTGATGCCCGACTTCGGCGCCGGCGTCTTTGCACTGTCGAACCGCACCTATGCCGGGCCGTCGGCGCCCGCCTGGGACACGGCGGTGGCGATGGATAAGGCTGGGTTGCTCAGCACCCGGCCGGCGCCGGTCACGCCCGACATGGCCGCGATGATCGCGGCGGCGCGCGCCATCTATGACGCGGGCGACCTGGCGCCGATGCAGGATCGGCTGGCGATGAACTTCCTGATGGACCGCTCGGCGGCGCTATGGGCGAAGGATCTGGCGGCGCTGAAAGATCAGCTGGGCGCATGTCCGACCGCCGAGCCGCCCGTGGCGCGCGGGGCGCTGGGGGCGGTGTTCCGGCTCAACTGCGAGCGCGGCAAGCTCGACGGTCAGATTCTGCTGGCCCCGACGCGTCCGCTGACGGTGCAGGCCCTGCGCCTTCGTCCGGCACGCGATTAGCTCGCGGGGCGAGCCGGCGCCGCTTTGACCCCGCCGCGCGGCCGCCGGGCGAAAAGCGGTTTCAACGCGGCGCCGAGCTGCGCGAAGCCGCGGTCGAGGTCGGCGCTGAAGCGCGCATGATCGGCGTTCCAACTCCGCATCCAGATTTCATCCATCATCGTCTGTCTCCATCGGTTGCGATACCGCGCAGATGCGCCTTCGCTGTCGCTTTCGCCAATTAAAGCTTTGCGCCCGTCCATAAGCCTGACTTATAATGTGGCGATGCCGAAGCTGCCGCCCCTCGCTGCCGTCCGCGCCTTTGAATCGGCTGCAAGGCTGGAAAATTTCTCGCGCGCCGCCGAGGAGCTGGGGATGACGCAGGCGGCGGTCAGCTATCAGGTCCGCCAATTGGAAGACCGCCTCGGCCGCGCGCTGTTCGTGCGCGAGAAGGGGCGGGTGCGGCTGTCGGAGACCGGGCAACGCGTGTTTCCCGCGATCCGCGCTGCCTTTGCCGCGATGCACGATGCCTTCGCTGCACTTGGCAGCGACGAGACCGACGTGCTGACGATCAGCGCCGTGACGAGCTTCGGCGGCGCGTGGCTGAGCGCGCGCATCGGCCGCTTCCAGCTTGCTTATCCCGACCTTGCTGTGCGCATGTCGATGAGCAACGATCTGGTCGATTTCGACGCCTCGAACGTCGATGTCGCGATCCGCCTTGGAATGGGCCCGTGGCCCGGCCTGCGCAGCGACTTTCTGCTCCGCCAGACGCTGGCACCGCTCGCCGCGCCGTCGTTCATCGCCGAGCATGCGATCCGCGAACCCGCCGACCTGCTGCGCGTCCAGCGGCTCGCCCCGAACGACAGCTGGTGGGCCGACTGGTTCGTCGCCGCAGGGGTCGCGACTCCGCTGGCGCCATCGCGCCTCGGCATCGAACTCGACAGCCAGTTGCAGGAGGCGAGCGCGGTGCAAGCAGGCTTCGGGGTCGCCATGATGACCCCGCTGTTCTGGCAGGCCGACCTTGCCAGCGGCCGGATGGTCCAGCCTTTCGACACGCTCTATGTGACCGACGCCGGCCTGTGGCTCGTCCACCGCGAAAATCGCGTCGGGGTGCGCAAGATCGAGCGCTTCCGCGAATGGCTGCACGCCGAATTGAAGAAGGATCGCCACCTGCTGCCCGAGGCGCTATGGCAGCCGCCGTCATGACCTTCACCGCCGTCCCGCTCACGCTCTATCCCGACATGTTCCCCGGTCCGCTGGGGCACAGCATGGCGGGACGTGCGCTCGAAAGCGGGACATGGGCGTGCGCGCCGGTCCAGATCCGCGATTTTGCCACCGACCGGCATCGCACCGTCGACGATACGCCCGCGGGCGGCGGCGCCGGCATGGTGCTGAAGGCCGATGTCCTCGGCGCTGCGATCGATCATGCGACGGCGGCGCATCCGGGGTTGCCGCTGCTCGCCATGACCCCGCGCGGTGCGCCGGTCACGCAGAAGCGCGTGCGCGACCTTGCCGCGGGTCCGGGGGCGATCATCCTGTGCGGCCGATTCGAGGGTTTCGACGAACGCATCTTCGACGCACGGCCGATCGAGCAGCTTTCGATGGGCGACATCGTGCTTTCGGGCGGCGAGATGGGGGCGCTGATGCTGCTCGACGCTTGCATTCGGCTGCTTCCCGGCGTAATGGGCGCGGCTTCAAGCGGAGACGACGAATCGTTCGAGAACGGTTTGCTCGAATATCCGCACTATACCCGGCCCGTCACATGGGAAGGGCGCACGATCCCCGAAGTGCTGCGATCGGGGGATCATGCGAAGATCGCCGCCTGGCGGAAACAACAGGCGCAAGATCATACACGGTTACGCAGGCCGGACCTTTGGGAGCGTCATGAGGACGCTCGGGCCCGACCTGCCTCTGGCGCGCGGCAAAAGAAGAAGGACTAGAGGCATGAACCTCATCCAGACGATCGAAGCCGAAGAAATTGCCAAGGCCGGCAAAGAGATTCCGACGTTCCGCCCCGGCGACACGCTGCGCGTCGGCGTGAAGGTGGTCGAAGGCGAACGCACCCGCGTTCAGAATTTCGAAGGCGTGTGCATCGCGCGCTCGAACAAGGGCATGGGCTCGAACTTCACCGTGCGCAAAATGTCGTTCGGCGAAGGCGTCGAGCGCGTCTTCCCGCTTTATTCGCCGAACATCGATTCGATTACCGTCGTCCGCAAGGGCGCCGTGCGCCGTGCGAAGCTCTACTATCTGCGGGGCCGCACCGGTAAATCGGCTCGTATTGCGGAGCGCCGCGATTACCGGTCGGAAGCCGGCGAAGGCTGAGGAGAGGTTTCTCCCCACAAAGCCGAAACAGCTTTCCAAAACGACCGGTTCCGCCAAAGCGCAGAACCGGTCGTTTTTCATTTCACGCCAAGACAAAGGACATATTTCATGGGTTACCGGATCGTCGTCGCTGGTGCGACGGGCAATGTCGGACGCGAAGTCCTCGCCATCCTCGCCGAACGTGAATTTCCGATCGCCGAACTGGCGGCGGTCGCGTCGTCGCGCAGCCAGGGCGACGAAGTCGAGATCGGCGATACCGGCAAAACCGTGAAATGTCAGAATATCGAGAATTTCGACTGGTCGGGCTGGGACATGGCGATCTTCGCCATCGGCAGCGACGCGACCGCGATTCACGCGCCCAAGGCCGCAGCCGCGGGCTGCGTCGTGATCGACAACTCGTCGCTCTATCGCATGGACCCCGACGTGCCGCTGATCGTGCCCGAGGTGAACCCCGACGCGATCGACGGCTATACCAAGCGCAACATCATCGCGAACCCGAACTGTTCGACCGCGCAGATGGTCGTCGCGCTGAAGCCGCTGCACGATGCGGTGAAGATCAAGCGCGTCGTCGTTTCGACCTATCAGTCGGTGTCGGGCGCCGGCAAGGCGGGGATGGACGAGCTGTGGAACCAGACGCGCCAGATCTTCGTCGGCGATGAAAAGGACATCAAGAAGTTCACCAAGCAGATCGCCTTCAACGTCATTCCGCACATCGACAAATTCCTCGACGACGGATCGACGAAGGAAGAATGGAAGATGGTCGCCGAGACGAAGAAGATCCTCGATCCGAAGATCAAGGTCACCGCGACCTGCGTCCGCGTTCCGGTCTTCGTCGGCCATTCCGAAGCCATCAATATCGAGATGGAGAAGGAACTGCCCGCCGAGGAAGCGCAGCGCATCCTGCGCGAGGCGCCGGGCGTCATGCTGGTCGATAAGCGTGAGGACGGCGGATATATCACCCCCGTCGAATGCGTCGGCGACTATGCGACCTTCGTCAGCCGGGTGCGCGACGACAGCACCGTCGACAATGGCCTGAACCTCTGGTGCGTCAGCGACAACCTGCGCAAGGGCGCGGCGCTGAATGCGGTGCAGATCGCCGAACTGCTCGGCCGCCGGCACCTCAAGAAGGGTTGATCCTGTTACCCTTCCTGTCGCGCAGCGATGGGGAGGTGGCAGCCCGAAGGACTGACGGAGGGGCTTTGACGCCGGCGCGTTGCGCCCTCTCCACCATCCGCCTCGCGGAGGGTGTCCCCCTCCCCACTGCTGCGTGGCAGGGAGGATTGCCTTGGCGAGATCGGGGCATCCGGACTATGCCCGTGACATGACCGCGCCCTTCGCCTTCACCCACGCGCTTTGCCGGACCCCGGCGCCGTCGGCCGTCAACGGCATCCGTGCGGGCGGTGGACCCGATCCCGAGCTGGCGGGAATCATGGCCGAGCATGTCGCCTATGTCGCGGCGCTGCGCGAGCTGGGACTGACGGTCGATGTTCTGCCGCCGCTCGATGCGTTTCCCGATGCGCTGTTCGTCGAGGACGTCGCGCTGACCTTTGCCGAAGGCGCGATCCTGCTCCGTCCCGGTACGCCGAGCCGCGCGGGCGAGGTCGCGCACATCCGCGCCGCGCTCGCCGAACGGCACGGCCGCGTCCTCGAGCTGGCCGGGCCGGGACATGTCGACGGCGGTGATGTGCTACGCCTTGCCGACCGCGTCATCATCGGCCTGTCCGACCGCACCGACCGGGCGGGGGCTGAAACGCTGACTGCGCTGCTCGGCGATCTTGGATACCGCGCGCAGATCGCGCAGACCCCGCCCGGCGTGCTGCATTTCAAGACCGGCTGCGGCCTCATCGACGACCGCACCGTGCTCGCCGTCCCCGCCATGCGCGACTGCCCCGAATTTGCGGGGCTGGAGGTGGTGCTGACGCCGATGGGCGAAGAAGGCGCGGCGAATATCCTGCGCGTCCGCGACACGGTGCTGATCGGCGCGCGCTGGCTTGCGACGCAGGCGCTGCTGGCGGCGCGCGGCGTCCCGTTCCGCGCGCTGCCCACCGATCAGATCGCGCGGATCGACGCCGGGCTCAGCTGCATGTCGCTGCGCTGGTAATCGCCCCGCGCTCTGGCGTATAGCGACGCGTCCCCTTCGGAGTCCTGCCATGCGCAAGCTGCCCGCCCTTGTCCTCCTCGCGCTGCTCGCGGCGTGCAAGCCCGCCGCCGACAAGCCCGCCGACGACCGCCCGCCGGTCGTGCCCGACGTCCCCGAAGCGAAGCTCGACGGTCCGGCCGCGGCGTCGCTGTCGGTCGCGCTCGACGGTGCGGGGCTGCGCTTCATCGACAAGGCCAGCGGCAAGGCCAGCTTGCTCGCGTTCGGCATCCCGCGCAAACAGGCCGAAGAGGCGTTGGCGCGTGTTGCGGGGGTCGTCGACGACCGCAGCGACAATGACGAGTGCGGCGCGGGGCCGATGCAATTTTCGCGCTTCGATGCAATGACGCTCAATTTTCAGGACGACAAGTTCGTCGGCTGGTTTCTGGGCGACGAGGCGGGCGCCGAATTCTATTCGACGGTCAGCGGCATCGGTATCGGCACGACGCGCGCCAAGGCGTCCGCATCGGCCACCGTCGTCGATCACAAGGACAGCACGCTGGGCGAGGAGTTCAGCCTGGGCACCGGCGATGCAGCGATCGGCGGCATGTTCGCCGAGCCGGGCCAGGATGCGAAGATCGAGGCGCTGTTCGCCGGCGCCAATTGCTTCTTCCGTTAGCGGCGCCGGATTTTCATCCATTTGATCGGCGGCGACGGTGGCGCTAGTCTGCCGCCATGCCGGCCTTTCTGCCCTATGCGCCGCTCAACACGCCCAAAGCCTTCGGCTCCGGACTATGGATTATCGACGGCCCCGAAATCCGGATGGATTACGGACCGACCTCGATTCCCTTTCCAACCCGGATGACGATTGCGCGGCTTGCCGACAGCACGCTGTGGATTCATTCGCCGATCGCTCCCGACAAGGACCTGCTTTCCGCCATCGACCGCCTCGGCCCGGTCGCCTGGCTGATCGCGCCGAACAGCCTTCATTATTGGTATGTGGCCGACTGGCAGGCGATCTATCCCGGCGCGCGAACGCTCGCGGTGCCCGATCTTGCCACGCGCGCGAAGCGGCCTTTCCGCATCGACGCGACGCTCGACAGCGAGGCGGTGCTGCCCGAAGAGCTGGAGACGGTTTTCGTTCCGGGCACGCTGGTCAATGAAGCGGTGTTTTTCCACCGGCCCTCGCGCACCGTCGTGCTGACCGACCTGATCGAGAATTTTGAGCCGCAGCGGATACGCAGCCGCTTTTATCGCGGGCTCGTCCGCCTCTCGGGCGCGGCGCATCCCGACGGCAAGGCGCCGATCGACCTGCGGTTGACCTTCTGGCCGCGCCGTGCCCGTGTTCGCCGGGCGGTCGCTGCGATATTGGGCTGGGATTGCGAGCGTGTCGTGATGGCGCACGGCTTGCCATATGAGCGGGACGGCGCCGCCGAGCTTCGGCGTGCCTTGCGCTGGGCCTGCTGACGCGGCGCTGGCGCGACCCTGTCAGTGCCCCATGTCGGCGGCCGAAGCCTGGGCCGCGCCGGGCCTGGGCGGACGCAGCAGGACGACGAGCGGCACTGCCGCGAGCGTGACCCACATCATCAGCCAGAAATCGTCGATATAGGCGACCATCGCCGCCTGCCGGTTGATTTCGCCATTGACCATCTGCATCGCGACGTCGCCGATGATGCCGAAGCGGTCGGCGGTCGAGGGATCGACGAGGCTGACCGAGCTGTTGGTGACATGCGCGACCAGATCCTGGTGGCTGGTCTGCGTATTCGATCCGAGCAGCGTCGTGACGACCGAAATGCCCACCGACGCCCCCATGCTGCGGAACAGATTGAGAAGGCTCGATCCGTCGGTCCGGAACTGCATCGGGATCGTGGCAAAGGCCATCGTGTTGAGCGGGATGAAGATCAGCCCCATCCCCAGCCCCTGCACCAGCCCGCTGACGACCACGGGACCGGCGCCCATCATCAGCGACCATTGGCTCATCTGATAGAGCGAATAGGCGGCGATCAGCAGTCCCGAACCGACCATCCAGCGCGCATCGATCTTGCCGAGCAGGCGCCCGGCGACCCACATGCTCATCAGGATGCCGATCCCGCGCACCGCGAGCACCAGCCCTGTGTCGATCACCGGCCAGCCGAACAGGCGTTGCAGCATCGGCGGCAGCAGCGCCATCGACGAAAACATGACGACCCCGATCACGATCATGAAGCCCATGCCCATGACGAGATTGCGATCGGCGAGCATCTTGCGGTTGAACAGGGTCACCGGCGCGGTGAGCAGGTGGATGAGGAACATCCACAGGCAGGCAACCGAAACGCCGAGTTCGATCCAGATTTCGGCACTCTCGAACCAGTCCTGCTGCGCACCGCGGTCGAGCATCAGCTGCAGCGCAGCGAGGCCGAGCGCGAGCATCGAGAAGCCGAACAGGTCGAACTTTCGCTCGCGGGTGTGCGTCCGCGGCAGCAGCGCCCACATCAGCACCAGCGTGATCAATCCGACGGGCAGGTTGACGTAGAACACCCAGCGCCAATTCGCCGATTCGGTGAGCCAGCCGCCCAGGATGGGCCCCAGAATCGGGCCGATCATGATCCCCATGCCCCAGATCGACATCGCCCGCGCGTGCCGTTCGGGCGGGTTGATATCGAGCATTACCGATTGCGACAGCGGGCTGATGAAGGCGGCGGCGATCCCCTGCAGGAAGCGGAACGCGACCATCTCCTCGAGATTCTGCGCGGCGCCGCACGCCATCGAGGTCAGGACGAAGCCGACGATCGCCGCAAGGAACAATTGCCGCCGCCCGATCCGGTCGGCGAGCCAGCCGGTGATCGGCATCGCCACTGCCGAGGCGATGATATAGCTGGTGAGAACCCAGTTGACCGTCTCGCTCGTCGCGCCGAGCGCGCTTTGCATATGCGGGATCGCGACATTGGCGATGGTCGTGTCGAGAATCTGCATCACCGACGCGCCCATAACCGCCACCGTCAGCAGGCCGCGATAGCGCACCTGCTGATAAAGCGGGATCGACGCATCGACCGGTTGCGCCGCACTGGGCGACCGGCGGGGAAGGGCGCGGCTCGCCATCGGCCCGCCCCTATTTCGCGGTGATCACTTTGACGTCGGCGGACAGGCCGGCGATCATGTCGCGCGACGGCTTTTCGTCGAGCGCGATGCGCACCGGCACGCGCTGCGTCACCTTCACCCAGTTGCCGGTCGCATTCTGGGCGGGGAGTACCGAAAATTCGCTGCCGGTTCCCGCGCCGATGCTTTCGACATGGCCGCGCACCTTGAGCCCCGGATAGGCGTCGAAGCGGATCTCGGCCCGCTGGCCGACGCGCATGTCGGCAAGGTCGGTTTCCTTGAAATTGGCCTCGACATAGGGGTGCAGCGTATCGACGAGCGTCACCGCGGGGAGCCCCGCGACCATCATCTGGCCGAGTTGCAGCCGGTCCGACTGGGCGATGCGCCCGGCGCTCGGCGCGCGCACTTCGGTACGGCCGAGGTTGACCTGTGCCTGCGCGCGCTGGACTTTTGCCGATTCGACCTCGGGATTCACGCCGCTGCCGCCGGTGGCGAGCTTGGCGCGGGCCTCCGCGGCGTCGGCGCGGGCCTGCGCGAGGCTGGCGCGCGCCTGTTCGACCGCATGCTTCGATGCGTCATAGGCTGCCTTGGTGGTGAAGCCCTTTTCCATCAGCGCCGCCTGCCGCGCGAAATTGGATTCGGCAAAGCCCACCGCTTCCTGCGCCGCCTTGATGTCGACGCCGGTCGCGGCGAGGCTGGCCGACAGATTGCCGACATTGACCTTGGCCGCGTCGATCGCGGCATTCGCCTGCGCCACCGTCAGCGCATAGGGTTCGCCGTCGATGCGAAAAAGCAGCTGACCCTTGTCGACCATCTGGCCGTCGCGCACCGCAACCTCGGTGATCCGGCCGCCAACCTCGGCGGCGATCGATACCTTGTCCATCTGGACATAGGCATTGTCTGTCGACACCGCGCCGCCGCTCGTCAGCCAATACCAGCCGCCGCCGACGAGCAGCGCCAGCGGCACGCCGAACATCAGCAGGCGGGTGCGCCAGCTCGGCTTGCGGGCCTCGTCGGTTTCGGCCTCGGGCGCGGGCGGCACGGGATCGGCCTTGGGTTTCGCCTTCGGCACCGAAACCTCTTCGCCCGTGGGAGCGGCGGGAGCGGTGGGCGCGGCGGCAGGACGGGAGGGGGAGAGCTGATCCATCACATTGTCTCTTTTGTCGTTTCCTTGCCGCATTCGCGGCGCGAAAGATTGGCGCGGACGCGCTCGACCAGTTCGATGAGCTGCGCGCGTTCGGCTGCGCTGAGCCCCTCGGTCGCCTCTTCGGTCAGCGCATCGGCGATGTCGCGCATGCCGCCGACGATCGCGCCGGTGCGCGGCGTCAGATACAGCCGCCACGCGCGGCGGTCGGTCGGATCGGCGCGGCGTTCGACCAGCTCCGCCTCGACCAACCGGTCGACCATGCGCGACAGGGTGATCGGTTCGACCTCGATCAGTTCGGCGAGCGGCCCCTGCCGGATCCCCTCGTGCCGCTTCAGATAGCTGATCAGCCGCCACTGGAGCGCGGTGATTCCGCTGTGCTTCGTGCGCGCGTTGAAAGCGCGGCGAAATAGCCGCGCGGTGTCGTTGAGCAGGAAACCGATCGTCTCACTCATGGCATGCGATATAATAGCAACTGCTATAATATTCAATGACGATTATGCTGCATGTGCGAAGCATCTGATTTGGAGCAAAAAATTGCCGTTTCGCTTGCGCGGCGCCGCATTTTTTGCAGGATGCCGCGCATGAGTCTGTCTGCTGATCTTTTCTGGTCCTTCCGCTCGCCCTACAGCTATCTGGCGATCGGCCGCTACCGCGCGCTGATGGCGAGCCACGATGTGACGATCAACCTGCGCCCGGTCTATCCGCTGGCCGTGCGCCAGCCCGACTTTTTCGAGCGCAACCACCCCAATTGGCTCAGCTACACGATGCGCGACATGATCCGCGTCGCGCAGTTCCACGGCATCCCCTTTGGCCCACCGCGTCCCGACCCGATCGTCCAGAATGTGATGACGCGCGAGATCGCCGCCGAACAGCCCTATATCTACCGCCTCACCCGGCTGGGGCAGGCGGCGTCGCGGCGCGGCAAGAGCCTGGCCTTTTGCGACGAGGTGGCGCAGCTCATCTGGGGCGGCGCGCAGGACTGGCACCTCGGCGACCATCTGGCGGGCGCGGCAAAGCGCGCGGGGCTCGACCTTGCCGAACTCGATGCCGAGGCGCAAAGCGACGCCGAAACGCTCGACCAGGAAATCGCCGCCAACCAGGTCGCGCTCGAAATCGCCGGCCACTGGGGCGTGCCGACATTGGTGTTCGAAGGCGAGCCCTTCTTCGGACAGGACCGCATCGAAATGGCGAAGTGGCGCATGGAGCAAAAGGGGCTGCGGCCGCGATAGACGGAGCGCGCGGCTGCGGGCGGCCGGCTTCAGTCTGGAAACGACCGATTGCGGTCGTTCGATCCTCTTCGTCATCCCGGACTTGATCCGGGATCCATTCTTCCAACGCCGCACGAATGGATCCCGGATCAAGTCCGGGATGACGAAGGTATGAAAGTCCTGCGTCGATGTTGTGTACCCCGGCGAAGGCCGGGGTCCAGGGCTTTACAGCACCAACGGCGGCTTTTGACACTCTGGGCCCCGGCTTTTGCCGGGGAGCACGAGCGGTTAGCGGCGAAGTCCGCTTCCCACCTCAAAACCGCCATGCGCGCGGCGCGGCCGGTGTCGGCAAGTCCATGCGAACGCCGTATGAAGGTCGCACCCGCTTGCCCTTGCGCGTCTTCCCCGCATAAGGACGGGCATGAGCATCGAACCGCAATTTTTCGACGCGCGCGATGGGGTGCGCCTGGCCTGGCGCGCAATGGGCGAAGGTCGGCCGATCCTGTTGCTGCATGGCCTGTTTTCGAGCGCCGAGGTCAACTGGATCAAATTCGGCACCGCAGCGCGAATCGCGCGCGCGGGATATCATGTCATCATGCCCGACCTGCGCGTCCACGGATCGAGCGCGGCGCCGCATGGGGCGGAGCATTATCCTTCCGACATATTGGTGGATGACCTGCAGGATCTGGTCGCGCATCTCGATCTTGCCGATTTCGACCTTGGCGGCTTCTCGCTCGGCGCGCGGACGAGCGTGCGCGCGGTCGTCGCCGGGATGCGCCCGGCGCGCCTGATCCTCGGCGGCATGGGGCTGGCGGGGCTCGCGGGGTGGCAGCGGCGCGGGCGTTTCTTCAAGCGCGTGATCGCCGAATATGACAGCGCGAAGCGCGGCGACGACACATGGCTGTCGATCCAGTTCATGAAAACGATGAAGATCGACCGTGTCGCGGCGGGGCTTCTGCTCGACAGCTTCACCGACACGCCGCCCGAAGCGCTGGCGGCGATCACCATGCCGACGCTGGTGGTGTGCGGCGAACAGGATCAGGACAATGGCTCGGCGTCCGAACTGGTCGCGGCGCTGGCCGATGCCGAGCTCGCGACGATCCCCGGCACGCACATGTCGAGCGTCACCGAGCCCGAGCTGGGTGAGGCGATCGCGGCCTTTCTGACCGCTTGACCCTCCGGCGCCGACGCGCCAAGCTGGTTTTACGGCGCCGCAGAGCGCACCCCCAAAGTCCAGAGGATTGCACCCCATGAAAGCCATGATTTCGACTATGTCGCTTGCCCTGTCGCTCGCGCTCGCCGCACCGGCATATGCGCAGGACAATGCCGCCGCGACCGCGGCCCCCGCCGCCGCGCCGACCGCGGCCGACGCCGATGCCTTCATCGCCGCCGTCGAGAAGGATCTGTTCGACTATACCGTCGAGGCAAGCCAGGTGAACTGGGTCAACGCCACCTACATCACCGACGACACCGACGCGATGGCCGCGCGGATCAATGCGGTGGGGACCGAAAAGTCGGTCAAATATGCACTCGAAGCCGCGAAATATATGGATGTGCCGGGGCTGAGCGCCGATACGAAGCGCAAGCTCGACATCCTGCGCACCGGCCTCGTCCTTCCCGCGCCGACCAAGCCCGGCGCCGCGACCGAGCTCAACACGATCGCGACCGACCTGCAATCGCAATATGGCAAGGGCCGCGGCACGCTCGACGGCAAGGAAATCTCGGGATCGGATATCGAGGCGGAGATGGGCAATCTTAAGCACACGCCCGCCGAATTCGCCGAAATGTGGACGAGCTGGCACGACAATGTCGGCGCCCCGATGAAGGATGATTATGCGCGCATGGTCGCGATCGCCAACGAAGGCGCGAAGGAACTCGGCTTTGCCGATACCGGCGCGATGTGGCGGTCGGGCTATGACATGTCGCCCGAGGATTTCGCGAAGACCACCGAACGGCTGTGGCAGGAAGTGAAACCGCTCTACATGGCGCTTCACACCTATGTCCGCTGGAAACTCAACGAGAAATATGGCGACGCGGTGCAGCCGAAAACCGGCCCGATCCGCGCCGACCTGCTCGGCAATATGTGGGCGCAGGAATGGGGCAATATCTACCCGCTCGTCGCGCCGCCGGGATCGGGCGACCTTGGTTACGACATTGGCGATCTGCTCAAGGAAAAGGGCAAGGCGCCGCTCGACATGGTCAAGGCGGGCGAGAATTTCTACTCCTCGCTCGGCTTCGCGAAGCTGCCCGACACCTTCTGGAAGCGCAGCCAGTTCCTGAAGCCCGCCGACCGCGAAGTCGTGTGCCATGCCTCGGCCTGGGACGTCGACAACAAGGACGACATCCGCATCAAGATGTGCATCAAGGTGAACAGCGACGATTTCGTCACCATCCACCACGAGCTTGGCCACAACTATTATCAGCGCGCCTATAACAAGCAGCCGTTCCTCTATCTGAACGGCGCCAATGACGGCTTCCACGAAGCGATCGGCGATTTCATCGCGCTGTCGATCACCCCGCAATATCTGGTCGACATCGGCCTGCTCGACAAGGCGAAGGTGCCGAGCGCCGACAAGGATATCGGCTTGCTGCTGCGTCAGGCGATGGACAAGGTCGCCTTCCTGCCCTTCGGCCTGCTCGTCGACCGCTGGCGCTGGGGCGTGTTCGACGGGTCGATCAAGCCCGCCGATTACAACAAGGCCTGGACCCAGCTTCGCCTGCAATATCAAGGCATCACGCCGCCGGTCGCGCGCCCCGAAACCGCGTTTGACCCGGGCGCCAAATATCATATCCCCGGCAACACGCCCTACACCCGCTATTTCCTGGCGCGCGTGCTGCAGTTCCAATTCTATCAGGCGGCGTGCAAGCAGGCGGGATGGAAGGGCCCGCTCCACCGTTGCTCCTTCTATGGCAACAAGGAAGTGGGGCAGAAGCTGAACGCGATGCTCGAAATGGGCGCCTCCAAGCCCTGGCCTGACGCGCTCGAGGTCTTCACCGGCAGCCGCGACATGTCGGGCAAGGCGATGATGGAATATTTCGCCCCGCTCAAGAAATGGCTCGACGAACAGAATAAGGGCAAGCCGTCGGGCTGGTAAGGCACGCGGCGTCACGACAAGGGGACCGGAAAGAGAGCTTTCCGGTCCCTTTGCATGTCGGCCGGGGGACGGGCCGCAGCCGCATTGCCGATTGCCTGATTTCCTGCGCCGTTCTAGGCTCTTGGCCGGGTGCCCAGAGCGGAGGAATGCAGCAGTGAGCGACGGCAACGAAGCGACCGAAATCTACATCGGCTTGGGCGGAGGCGGTGCGCCCGACGGGCCGCGCCAGTCGCTGGTGCTGAAGCGCGCGAACCGCCACGGGCTGATCGCGGGCGCGACCGGGACCGGCAAGACGGTGACGCTGCAGGGACTGGCCGAGGGCTTTTCGGCGGTCGGCGTACCGGTCTTCGTTGCCGACGTGAAGGGCGACCTGTCGGGCCTCGCGATGGCGGGCAGTCCGACATCGAAACTGCACGAGGTCTTTGCCAAACGCGCGGCCGAAATCGGCGACAGCGACTGGGCCTATCACGACAATCCGGCGATCTTCTGGGACCTGTTCGGCGAACAGGGCCACCCCATCCGCACCACCATTTCCGAAATGGGGCCGTTGCTGCTCGCGCGGCTGATGGATCTCAACGAGGTGCAGGAAGGGGTCTTGTCGATCGCTTTCCGCGTCGCCGACGAACAGAATCTGCTGCTGCTCGATATGGGCGATTTGCAGGCGATGCTCGCCTGGTGCGCCGAAAATGCCGGCGATCTGTCGACCAGATATGGCAATGTGACCAAGGCAACGGTGGGGACGATCCAGCGCCAGCTCTTGTCGCTGCAAAGCCAGGGCGGCGACCATTTCTTCGGCGAACCCGCGCTGGACATCATGGATATGATCCAGTGCGACGACAAGGGCCGCGGCTATGTGAACATCCTTGCCGCCGACAAGCTGATGGCCAGTCCGAAGCTTTATGCGACCTTCCTGCTCTGGCTGCTGTCCGAGATGTTCGAGACGCTTCCCGAGATCGGCGATCCCGACAAGCCGAAGCTGGTCTTCTTCTTCGACGAGGCTCATCTGCTGTTCGACGATGCGCCCCCCGCGCTGGTCGACAAGATCGAACAGGTCGTGCGCCTGATCCGATCGAAGGGCGTCGGCGTCTATTTCGTGACGCAGAACCCGATCGACGTGCCCGAAGAAGTCGCGGGGCAGCTCGGCAACCGTGTGCAGCACGCGCTCCGCGCCTTCACCCCGCGCGACCAGAAGGCGGTGAAGGCGGCGGCCGACACCTTTCGTCCCAATCCGAAAGTCGACGTCGCGCGCGAGATCACCGAGCTCAAAGTCGGCGAGGCGCTGGTCTCGCTGCTGATGCCCGACGGCGCGCCCTCGCCGGTCGAGCGCACGCTGATCAAGCCGCCCTGCTCGCGCGCCGGTCCGCTCGACCCCAAGGAGCGTGCGATCATCCAGTCGATCTCGCCGGTCGCGGGCAAATATGACACGCTGGTCAATCGTGAAAGCGCTGAAGAACTGCTCGCCGCCAAGGCCGAGCAGGCGCAGGCGGCCGCCGCTGAAGCCAAGGCGCAGGAGGAAGCCGACAAAGCGGCGGCAATCGCAGCGAAGGAAGAGGCCAAGCGCAAGGCGGCCGACGAGCGCGTCCGCCTGCAACAGGAACGCGCGGCGGCGCGCGAGGCGGCGAAGCCGAGCATGGCCGAAAAGATGATGGAGTCGGCGGCGCGCTCCGCTGCGACGAGCCTCGGCCGCCAGGTTGCGGGCAAGTTCGGCGGCCAGCTGATGCGCGGCATATTGGGCAGCCTGTTCAAATGACCGCCAGGGATGCCGCGCGGATGGAGGCGGCGCTGCTTGCAGTTGCCGACGCGGGCATCGACATTCGCCATGCGCTGTTCGACCGGTTCCTCAATGCCTTCCCGCAACGACGCGCCGCTTTCCTGAACCTCGATGCGGCGTCGCGGCGCATGACCGACGAGACATTGCAGGCGATGTTCGGGCTGGCGCAGGGTGAGGGCTGGGTCTGGCCGCAGATTGCCGAACTGGTGGTAACGCATCGCAACTATGGGCCGCTGACGGCGGCCGAATATGACGCCTTCGTCGATATGGCGGTCGATGCGCTTGCTGTGGCGGCGGGCGCCGCATGGGACGCGGATTGCGACGCGGCATGGCGCCGTCAGGCCGCGGCGCTCAAGGCGATGATCCACCGTGCGCTCGCCGAATGGCAGGCGGCGCTTCCCGAGGTGCGCCGCCAGGCAGCTGGCTGACCCGCGCCCACGTTCGCGGCGCGTTTTATTGCATCTCGACAGCGGCCAAGGCTTCGGGCAATTTGGTTGCATGACAAAACCTATATTGCCTGGAGAGGTAGCCGCCGCCGTCGTCGATCCCGTCGCTTACGGGGCATGGGATGGCTTGCACCAACAGCTTGCCTGGGCGCGCGCCAATGCGCCGCTCGCGGTGGCCGAGAACCCGGACTATGATCCCTTCTGGCTGGTAACGCGGCACGCCGATGTCATGGCGATCGGCCGCGACCCGCAGCGCTTTGCCAATGCGGTGCGCCCGACCGTGCTCACCAATCGCGATGGCGAGGCGCTCGCCCGTGCCGCGACGCCGGGCAATGATGGGCATCTGATCCGCTCGCTCGTCCAGATGGATGCGCCCGACCATATGAAATACCGGCTGCTGACGCAGAGCTGGTTCATGCCCAAGAATCTGAAGCAGGTCGAAGACCGCATCCGCCAGATCGCGCGCGAGACGGTCGACAAATTGCTCGCGACCGGCGGCGAATGCGATTTCGCGCGCGACGTCGCGGCGCATTATCCGCTGCACGTCGTGATGGACATATTGGGCGTGCCGCCGGAAGACGAGCCGCGGATGCTGATGCTGACCCAGCAATTGTTCGGATCGACCGACCCCGACCTCAACCGCAGCCGCGAAGCGATCACCAGCGCCGAACAGGCGATCGCGATGCTCCACTATGTCATCGCCGATTTCGAAAATTATTTTCGCGAACTGACCGCCGACCGCCGCGCCAATCCGCGTCAGGATATTGCGACGGTGATCGCCAATGCGACGATCGACGGCGGCCAGATCCCCGACCGCGAACTTGCCGGCTATTATATGATCATCGCGACGGCGGGGCACGACACGACAAGTGCGTCGACCGCCGGCGCGATCATGGAGCTGGCAAAGAATCCGGTGCTCTTCGAACGCTTTCGCGCCGCCGACAGCGACAAGGCGGGGCTGATCGAAGAGGCGATCCGCTGGACGACGCCGGTGCAGCATTTCATGCGCACCGCACGGGCTGATGTCGAGATCGGCGGGCAGCAGATCCGCGAAGGCGACTGGCTGATGCTCAACTATGTTTCGGCCAATCGCGACGAGGCGGTGTTCGGCGACGCCTTTGCATTCGACCCCGACCGCGCGAAGAACCAGCAGATCGCCTTCGGTTTCGGCGCGCATGTGTGCCTCGGCCAGCATCTGGCGCGCATGGAAATGCGGATCATGATGGAAGAATTGCTGCCGCGCCTGAAAAAGCTGGAACTCGCGGGCGAGCCGGCGCGCGTCGAGTCGGTGTTCGTCGGCGGCTTGAAGCGCCTGCCGATCCGGTTCGAAGCGGCGTAGGGAGCTGGAAGCGACCGAAGTTTGCGAGGTTCACCGAAGGAATGAGAGTCCCGCGACGGTATTGTGTTCCCCGGCGAAAGCCGGGGTCCAGGGCTTTAGAGTTCCAACGTCGGCGTTCGACGCTCTGGACCCCGGCTTTCGCCGGGGAACACAAAGCTGTCGTAGAGACGCTATCCTAAACCTTCTCGCCCGGAAAGAAGCGTGCGATCACGTCGCTGGCAAGGCGCGCCGGGCGCAGCGTTTCGGCGTCGATGCAGCACCAGCTCGATTTGACTTCGGCAAGCACCTCTTCGCCGCGCTTGATGATCGTTTCATAGAAAGCGCGCGCGCCCTGGACCTTTTCCAGGATCACCGTCGCGATGACCTCGTCGTCCAGAAAGGCGGGGCGGCGGTAGGTGATTTCATGCTTCAGCGCGACCCACAGATGCTGGGCAACCGCCTCGGGCGGCGCGATCTTGCGCCAGTGCGACAGGACGGCATCCTGCACCCAGCTCAGATAATGGGCGTTGTTGACGTGGCCCATGAAGTCGATGACGTCGGGGCCGACGGTGATGTCATGGTCGTGGGGAAGCGCAGCGCTGCTCATATCGTTGACACTAGTGTCAACAATTCGTGACGGAAAGATGAAATCCGATTCTTTTCTGGTCCGGTCTCGGGAAGGGCCATCTTCGACGGCGGCGAAGAATGCACTCAGCCGCGGCCGCGATAGGGGGCGACCCCCTGATCGGGCAGCCACAGACCCTCGGGCGGCGGGCCCGATTGCCAGAACACGTCGATGGGAATGCCGCCGCGCGGATACCAATAGCCGCCGATGCGCAGCCATTGCGGCTGCATCTCGTCGAACAGGCGGCGGCCGATACCGACGGTGCAGTCTTCGTGAAAGCCCGCATGATTGCGGAAGGAGCCCAGGAACAGCTTGAGGCTTTTCGATTCGACGATCGTTTCGCCCGGCGCATAGTCGATCACCAGATGCGCAAAGTCGGGCTGCCCCGTGACGGGGCAGAGCGAGGTGAATTCGGGCGCGGCAAAGCGCACGAGATACAGCTCGCCGGGGCGCGGATTGGGTACATAGTCGAGCGATGCCGCCTCGGGCGAGGCAGGCAGTTCACTCGATTGGCCGAGATGTTTGGGCTGAAGCGGCGTATGGCTGGAATCACTCATGGCTTTCGTCTAGTGCGGCGCGCAGCCGATGTCACCGTCGATCGGGACGGGATGGCGGCGCGATGCGCCCGTGCGATACGCAAGGCGCAGGCCATACAGAGTTTTCGGGATCGCATAATATCATGACGAAGCGGAGTTTCGGGCGGACAGCGAAGACGGCGCGGCTATCGACCGCCGCGCTGGCGGCGGTGTTGATTGCGGGCGCGACGGGAAGTCCGGCGCTGGCGCAACAGGACGAAACGCCCGCCCCGACCCCGGCGCCATCGGCCTCCAGTCCGTCGACCTTCCGCCTGCCGTCGACCAACGATGGTCGCACGACGGGGATACAGGGACCTGCGGACAATGGCATTCCGCCGCTTGCGCCGGGCGAGCGCCGCGGGACTCCGGCGCCGACGCCTGCGCCTGCGCCGACCGTGGTCGTCCCGACGCGCCCTGCGACCGCGCCGACGACCCAGCGTCCGACCGCGACTACGCCCACCCCGACCCCGGCACCGACCCCGACGCGCCGCGATACGCCTGCCGCGGCATCGACGCGCCCGCCTTCCGCGACGCCGACGCCCGCGCCGACCCCGGCACCCACCGCATCGCAGGGCGCGCCCGCGGCGACCCCGCCGGCCGATGATGCCGCCACGCTGCCGGGCTTCACCAGCGATCCGACGAGCGCGGCGGGCACGCTCGACGCGCCGGTGCAGCCGTCGGACGAGGCGGCCGGTCCGGCGGCGCCGATCGACAAGGGCGCGGTGCCGATCTGGGCGTGGCTGCTCGCCGGGCTCGCCGCCGCCGGGGCTGGCCTATGGTATTGGCGCCGCCGTCCGGCGCCCGCCGCTGACGCCCCGGCCGATTACGAGCAACCCGCGCCGCCGCCCGCGCCGCCGCCCGCACCGCGTCCCGCCGCCCCTGCGCCGCGCGCCGCCGCGCCGCAGCCGGCACCGCGGCCTGCTCTTCCGGCGCCGCAACCCGCGCCGCAACCGGATCGTGCGCCCCAGCCGCAATTCCGGCCGACGCCGCTTCCGATAGCCTCGCCGCCCGTTCCCTCACCGCTCGTCACACGCCCCGCGGCCGAACGGCGTGCGCAGGTGTCGATGGCGTTCGAGGTGCGCGACATTCGCCTGACGTCCGAGCATCTGGTCGTGTCCTTCACGCTCAACCTGCTCAACGAAGGGCTGCTCGATGCCACCGGCCTGCTCGTCCGTATCGCGCTCCATCAGGCGTCGGCGATGCCCGAAGCGGTGCTCGCGCGCTTTTTCGACGGGGCGGGGGGCAGCGTGCTGCGCGACGACATGACATTGGCGGCGGGCGCGGGCGAGGCGCTGACGACCGAGGTGATGTTGCCGCGCGCGATCGTCGAGCCGCTGGTGATCGGCGGCCGCCCGATGCTCATCCCGGTCATCGCGCTCGACGTCACCTATCATTGGGATGGCCCGGGCGAGGCTTTTGGCCAGAATGCCGGCAGTTTCGTGCTCGGCCGCGAACAGGGGAGCAGCGGTAGCGACAAGCTGGCGCCGCTGCCCTTCGATCGCCCGATGCTGGTCATTGACCGCCCCGGTGCACGCACGACCGCCGTGCGCCGGATGCAGTGATTCCCCGCATCGCGCGGGCGCCACGCTCTGCGTTGCCTCCGCTTTTGTGTTGCGGCGCAGCATTGACTGGGGCAGAGCGCCACTGCGCTTGAAAAAGCGCAGGTGGGGGCATAGGCTGATGTTCCCCGGAAAGATTAAGAGCCACAGCAGGATGGCCGGCGGAGGGAATGGATAGAAGGTCCACCGCCCGGTCGTAACAGGAGCATGACATGGACGCCTTGGTTTCTACCGAATGGCTGGAACGCGAACTGGGGGCATCGGACCTGCGGGTTGTCGATGCGACGAAATTCATGGCGGGAACCGACCGCGACGCGCGCGCCGAATATGAAGCCGGGCATATCCCCGGCGCGGTGTTCATGGACCTGACCGAACTGGCCGACACGACGAGCGTGGTCGAAAATATGGCACCGCCGCCCGAAAAATTCGCGAGCCGCATGCAGTCGCTCGGCCTCGGCGACGGCAGCCGGATCGTGATCTATGACGACAGCCCCCTCAAGAGCGCGGCGCGTGCCTGGTGGCTGCTCAAACTGTTCGGCGCGCATGATGTCGCGCTCCTCGACGGCGGCCTCGCCAAGTGGAAGGCCGAAGGACGCCCGCTCGAAATGGGCAAGCAGACGCTGCGCCACCGTCACTTTACCGTATGGCGCGACGCGAAGGCCGTCCGCACCAAGGATCAGATGCTCGCCAATGTCGATGGCGGCACCGAACAGGTCGTCGACGCGCGCCCGGCGGCGCGCTTCACGGGCGAGGAACGCGATCCGCGTCCGGGCATGGCACCGGGACATATCCCCGGTTCGCGAAGCCTGCCGCACGGCCAGCTGTTCAATGACGATGGCACGTGGAAGCAGGGCGATGCGCTGAAGGCGGCTTTCGATGCCGCCGGGATCGATCTCGACAAGCCGCTCGTCGCAACTTGCGGCAGCGGCATGACTGCGACCGTCCTTGCCTTTGGCGCGCATCTGCTCGGCAAGGATGATGTCGCCGTTTATGACGGCAGCTGGAGCGAATGGGGCGCCGACGCGGCGACCCCGAAAGCGACCGGCGCGGCCTGACCGGGCGGTGGCCGGCCCGGCGGACAAGGATGATCGACGCCGCCCCGCGACGAAGCTCGTCCAGGGCGGGCGGCGGCCCGAATGGACGGGCGACCCGCGGCTTGGCGGGGGCATCGTCAATCCGCCGGTCTGGCGTGCCTCGACGATCCTATACGACAGCATCGCCGATCTGAAGGCGCGCGGCCATGCGACGCACGACAAGCTCTATTATGGCCGCCGCGGCACGCCGACGGTATGGGCGCTGGCCGACGCGCTGACCGAACTCGAACCGGGGGCGGAGGGCACGCTGCTCTATCCTTCGGGCGTTGCAGCGATATCGGCGGGGCTGCTTGCGCTGCTGGCGCCGGGCGATCATCTGCTGATGGTCGACAGCGCCTATGAACCGACGCGCAGCTTTTGCGACGGCATGCTCGCGCGGTTCGGGGTGCGGACCAGCTATTATGATCCGTGCGTCGGCGCGCGCATCGCCGATCTGATCGAACCCGAAACGCGGCTGATCTTCCTCGAATCGCCGGGCAGCCTGACCTTCGAGGTGCAGGATGTACCCGCGATCGCGCGCATTGCCCGTGAACACGGCATCGTGACGATGCTCGACAACACTTGGGCGACCCCGCTGCTCTTTCCGGCGATCGCGCATGGCATCGACGTGACGATGATGAGCCTGACCAAATATGTTGGCGGTCATTCAGACGCGATGATGGGCTCGCTCACCGCGACGCGCAGCCTCTGGCCGCGGCTGCGGCAGGCGACCTATCAGCTCGGCCATTCGGTATCGCCTGACGATTGCGCGCTGATGCTGCGCGGGCTGCGCACGCTGGATGTGCGGCTGGAGCGACACGGCGCCAATGCGCTTGCGGTGGCGCGATGGCTTGCGGCGCGGCCCGAGGTCGGGCGGGTTCTCTATCCGGCGCTGGCGGACGATCCGGGCCATGCGCTTTGGACGCGCGATTTTTCGGGGGCGAGCGGCCTGTTCGGCTTTACGCTGAAAGGCGCCGACGATGCGACGCGCGCGCGCTTTATCGACGCGCTCACCCTGTTCGGCATCGGTTTCAGCTGGGGCGGCTTCGAAAGCCTGGTGGTGCCGAGCGATCCCCGGACGATTCGCACCGCGACCGACTGGACCGACCCCGATGCGCTCATCCGCCTGTCGATCGGACTCGAGGATCCGGCCGACCTGATCGCCGATCTCGAACGCGGATTCGCGGCGCTCGGCGGCGCATCATGATGGACGCGCTGCTCGTCCGGCTGGGCTTACCGCGCATGGCGGAGGCCCAGTTGGCCGAGCTCGGCGTCGCCGCGATGATCGCCGGGGCCGCGTTGATCGTTGGCTGGACGCTGAAGGTCCGGCTCGGGCCGCGGCTGGCCGACTGGCTTCATGGCCGCGAACTCCATTCGCGCGGGCCGCTGACCGAACGAGCGCCCGCGATTCTCGGCTGGCTGATCGCACTTCTGATCGCCGGAATTGGCTGGAGCGTCTGGGCCTGGACGCCCTATCCCGCTCTGCTGCTGGGGCTAGTGCTCGCTTTCTCGGCCGCGTCGACGGCGCGCAATCTGGTGCTGGGTGTCGGGCTGGGCCGCGTGCCGGCGCTGATGCTGGCGGCGGGGCTTTTCGTGGCGCTGTTGTCGCATGTCGTCGGCGGACTGGCGACCCTGCAGGACCGGCTCGATGCGATCGGCTTCAGCGCCGGGCGCATGCATGTTTCGCTGCTGTCGCTCATCAATATCGCGCTGACGGCGCTGGTGCTGTTCCTGCTGGTGCGAATCGCCAACCGGGTCGTGCGGCGTGTCGTGCGCGGCGGTCCCGACCTCGATCCCACGCAGCAATTGCTGGTCGAAAAGATTGCGAGCGTCGTGATCGTCATCGCCGCCTTCTTCGTCGGCATCGACCTGCTCGGCATCGACCTTACCGCCTTTGCGGTCTTTTCGGGCGCGCTCGGGCTGGCGGTCGGTTTCGGCCTGCAAAAGACGTTCGGCAATCTGATCGCCGGGATCATCCTGCTGATGGACCGGTCGATCAAGCCGGGCGACGTCATCGTCGTCGCCGATGCGGTGGGACGGGTGAACAAGATCGGGGTGCGCGCGGTGTCGGTCATCACGCGCGACGGCAAGGAACATCTGATTCCGAACGAGCTGCTGATGACCGAGCGGGTCGAGAATTGGAGTTATTCGAGCCGCGAAGTGCGAATCAAGATGGCGGTCGGCGTCAGCTATGACAGCGATCTGCGGCTGGCGCAGCGGTTGATGCTCGAGGCGGCCGACGAAGCGCCGCGCGTTCTAAAAAAACCCGCCCCGGTGTGCTGGATTACCGGCTTCGGCGACAGCGCGGTCAACCATGAACTGCGGCTGTGGATTTCGGACCCCGAGGGCGGGCTCGGCAATATCCAGGGCGACGTCTTTTTGCGCATCTGGGACAAGTTCAAGGCGGCGGGAATCGAAATTCCCTTTCCGCAGCGCGACGTCCATGTCCGCTCGCTACCCGAAAAAACGCCCGCTGCGGCAAAGCCGAAGCGGGCGTCTCGAAAGCCGGGCTGAGCGATACCGCCGCCCGAGTCTAGAATCCTTTGGCCTTGGCGCGTTCGATCCCCTGAAGAATGATCGCCTTGGCTTCATCGACGTCGCCCCAGCCGCCGAGCTTCACCCATTTTCCGGGTTCGAGATCCTTGTAGTGCGCAAAGAAATGCTCGATCTGCTGCAGCACGATCGGCGGCATGTCGGAGTAGCTTGCGACGTTCGCATAATAAGGAAAGGTCGAATTGACCGGCACGCACAGAAGCTTTTCATCGCCGCCGCCATCGTCTTCCATCTTGAGGACGCCGATCGGGCGGCATTTGACGACCGCACCGGCAACGACCGGCGACCGCGCAACCACCAAGGCATCGAGCGGATCGCCGTCTTCGCCCAACGTATGCGGAATGAAGCCGTAATTGGCGGGATAGCGCATCGGCGTGTGCAGGAAGCGATCGACGAACAGCGCGCCCGACGCCTTGTCGAATTCATATTTCACCGGCTCGCCGCCGATCGGCACTTCGATCAGCACGTTCAGGCTGTCGGGCGGACTGTCGCCGGCGGGGATCAGGTCGATGCGCATGGGAGAGTTTCCTTGTTTCGTGATTTGCGCGCGCCTTTAGCGCCCGTGGGCGCCGAAAGTCGAGGCCATTACGACCAAAGATAGGCCGGCGCGATCAGAGCGCGCGTTTGGGCGCGAGCAGCTGGTCGAACCAGTCGGGGCCCGTGCCGACCTTTTCGAGGTGCGGCCAGCGCAGCCCGCCATGATAGTCGATCTCGACCGTCCGGTAGCGGCCGCCGCGTTCGACGAGCAGCCGAACCGGCGTCTTGCCGTCGGCGGCGGCACGGATCGCCGCCTCCAGCCGCTCGCGGTTATAGGCCATGCCGTCGACCGCCAGGATTTTGGTGCCGTTGATGATGTCGGCGCGAAAGGCGGGGCCGTCCCACAGGATACTGCCGGCGACGCCGTCCTTGTCCACGGTCATGCCCAGCGAATGGGTGAGGTCGAAATTCTTCGCCCGCGCCATGCGCGCCCGGTCATAGGCGTTGGGCGCATCGCGCCAGACAAGGCGATAGCCCGCCTTCTCGATACCGCCAACCGGCGCCGGCTGGCCGGGCTCCTGAAGCCGCGTGCGCAGGAACTTGTCCCAGTCATAGGGATAGACGGCGTTGAGCGCTGCGACGACATCGGCAAAATTATAGGTAACCTCGCCCCAGTCGCCGTCGCGGCCGCCGAAGAAGCCGCGCGCGAAATCGTCGAGGCTCTTGGCATTGTTGGTCGCGCCGCGGATCAGCATGTCGGCCTCGAGCCAGACAAGCGAGCCTTCGTTGTAATAATCCTCGGTGCGCGTCGCGCTGGGGAAGGGGCGCGGCTTGCGCGCCGCGATCACCGGATCGAGCGTCGTATCCTCGACCGATCGCCATGCGCGCCCCGGCTGGACGCTGTAGAAGGCGGCGTTGCTCGCCCATTCGCCGAGGATCGTGTCCTTCGACTGCATCCCCGACCGGCCGGCGAGGACCAGATCCCAAAAGCTCGTCTGGCCTTCATAGACCCACAGCAGATTGCCCTGCATCGGGGTGCGATAGTCGGGGGTCCATAATTTGTCGGGGCGGCGATATTTGCCGTTCCAGCTATGCACGAATTCGTGCGGCAGCAGCCCGCGATCCGAATCGCCATCGTCCCATTTGGTGAAATAGTCGGTGCCGCGGCTGTTCTCGCTGCTGCGATGATGCTCGAGGCCGATGCCGCCCAGCTCGTCGGTCAGGGCGAGCAGAAATTCGTAGCGGTCGAAATGCTTCGTCCCGAACAGCGCCAGCGTTTCCGACACCAACGCCGCGTGGCGTGCGATCTGGTCGGGCGTCGCGTCGAGATATTTGGCCTCGTCGGCGACGACGTTCAGCGTGACATTCTGACCCAGATCCCATTTGCGGAAATAGCGCCCCGCAAACATCGGGCTGTCGATCAGCGTTTCATAGCTCGTCGGCGCATAGCTGTAACGGTTGCCCGAAATCTTGAGCCCGTCGAGCGCGGCGGAGCCGGTCCAGCCCTCGGGAAGCGTCAGGTCGAGCTGGACCGGAATCTGGCGGGTGAAATAGCCCGCGGGGTACATGCTGACCTGTTCCCATTGCAGGTTCATCATCGTCGGAGTCACCACGACCCGGCCTTCGCTGCTGCGCGTTGGCGACAGGAAATCGAAGGCGATATCGATGCTCTTGGTGCCGGCGGGCACGTCGATGTCGAAGGCGTAGACGTCGGTCGGCTGCCGTGTCCAGCCGAGCGGCTTGCCGCCGGCGCTTGCCTTGAACCCGGCGATTTCGGCAATCGCGCCGCGCGGCGCATGCTTGCCGGGAAGCCATTGCGGATAGAGCAGGGTGAATTTGCCCGCACGCGGCACCGGAATCGTCTGGCGCACGCGATAGATGCCGCGCGCGAAGTCGGTCGCATCGACCTTGAGCAGCATCGTGCCGGGATAGGGCTTGTCGGCGGGCAGCGGGATCACATGCGGCTGAACCACCGGTTGCGGTCGGCTGTTGGCCTCCTGGGCGGCAGTGGCGGATACGAAAAGGGCGGGGGCCGCAATCAGCGCGGCGGCGACGAACGGTGCTTTTTTCATGGGCAGCGACTCTGCCTCCAATTGCCGCCGCCGTCCAGCGCGGGCTTGCGCAAGCGCGCTTTGCCTTTCGACGAAAAAAGATTAGACGCGCGGCGCATGAGCAAGGACAAAAACGCAATGATCAGCGTCCCCCAACCGGTGCGCGGCACCCAGGACATGCTCGGCGATTTCGCCGACCGCTTTGCGCATGTCGTCGACGCGTTCGACCGGGTGCGCCGCCTCTATGGTTTCAAGCGCGTCGAGGTGCCGGTGATCGAGCCGACCGCGGTGTTCGCCCGCTCGCTCGGCGAAACGACCGACGTCGTGTCGAAGGAAATGTATTCGTTTGAGGATCGCGGCGGCGAATCGATCACGCTGCGCCCCGAATTCACCGCCGGCATCGCGCGCGCTTATATCACCAATGGCTGGCAGCAGTTCGCGCCGCTGAAGGTTGCGACGCACGGGCCGCTGTTCCGGTACGAGCGCCCGCAGAAGGGTCGCTACCGCCAGTTTCACCAGCTCGACGCCGAAGTGATCGGCAGCGACAGCCCGCTCGCCGATGCCGAACTGCTGGTGTTCGCGGATCAGCTTCTGAAGGAGCTGGGCGTTGCAGAGGGCGTGACGCTGACGCTCAACACGCTGGGCGATGCGGCGAGCCGCGATGCCTGGCGCGCGGCGCTGGTCGAGCATTTCGAGGCGCATAAGGGCGACCTGTCCGAAGACAGCCTGGCGCGGCTCGACAAGAATCCGCTGCGGATCTTGGACAGCAAGGATCCGCGCGACCGCCCGGTCGCCGACAGCGCGCCCGATATCGACGCCTTTCTGACGAGCGAGGCACAGGATTTCTTCGGCGCCGTAACCGCCGGGCTCGACGCTGCGGGCGTCGCGTGGGAACGCAACGCGCGGCTGGTGCGCGGGCTCGACTATTACCGCCACACTGCCTTCGAATTCGTCACCGACCGGCTGGGCGCGCAGGGCACCGTGCTCGGCGGCGGCCGCTATGACGGGCTTATCGAAGCGCTCGGCGGACCTCCGACCGCGGCGGTCGGCTGGGCGGCAGGGATCGAGCGGTTGGCGATGTTGGTGGAGGATGCGGCATCGTTCCGAACCTATGTGCCCGATATTGCAGTCGTGGCCGAGAATATCGACTGCGAATTGACTGCGTCCAGTTTGGCGGCAGCTTTTCGCCGTTCTGGGTTTTGGGCGGAGTTGGTAGCGACCGGCAGCCCCCGAAAGCGGTTCGACCGCGCGCGTAGGCTTGATCCGGCATTGATAGTATCCCTCGACGTTCGCGAAGGGGTGCACACGCGCAGCATCAAACTTTTGGACGAGCGTTATAATCGGTCGCCGGCGGCCCATGCCGTCTTCGAGTCCTTTTTCTCGTCACCCTGAACTTGTTTCAGGGTCCATGGGCTAAGGTTTCGAGATTGTGCCATGGATGCTGAAACAAGTTCAGCATGACGGCTTCTAAAGTGGTTCGGCGATGCCCCACGTCGCGGCTAAATCATCCCAGCCGGGATTATTGGCCTCGATCAGATTGATCTTCCATGGCCGATGCCAGCGCTTGAGTTGTTTCTCGCGCGCGATCGCGGTCGGCATGTCGTCGAAGAACTCAACGTGGACGAGTCGGTAAACCCGGTATCGCGTCGTGAATCCAGGCGCCGCGCCCGATCGGTGCTGCCAGATGCGTGCGGCGAGGTCAGACGTGACGCCGATATAAAGCGTGCCCAGCTTTTGGCTGGCAAGAATATAGGTGCAGGGTTGCCGCGATGGCATGTTGACCTCTATGCGGCGCCATGGATGCTGAAACAAGTTCAGCATGACGAAGCTTTACCGTTTTGGACAAGATGACCACCGTTTCCGCCAAGCAGATCGACGCGATCATCGAACGGCATGCCGCGCTGCAGGCTCGCATGGCGACGGGCGATATGGCGCCCGCCGATTTTGTCGCGGCGTCGAAGGAATTTGCCGAGCTCGAACCGGTCGCCAAGGCAGCGGCCGAAGTGACGCGGCTGCGCGGCGAGCTGGTATCGCTGAACGAGATGCTCGCCGATCCCGAGATGAAGGCGATGGCCGCCGAGGAGATCGCGGCGGTCGAGGAAGCGCTGCCCGCCGCCGAGCATGATCTTGCCATCAAGCTGCTACCCAAGGATGTTGCCGACGAACGCGCCGCGATGCTCGAAATCCGCGCCGGCACCGGCGGCGACGAAGCAGCGCTGTTCGCGGGCGACCTTTTGCGCATGTACAGCCGCTATGCCGACAGCCAGGGCTGGAAGGTCGAAATCATCTCGGCCAACGAGGCCGAGGTCGGCGGCTACAAGGAAGTCGTCGCGTCGGTCAGCGGGCAGGGCGTCTTCGCGAAGCTCAAGTTCGAAAGCGGCGTCCACCGCGTCCAGCGCGTCCCCGTCACCGAAAGCGGCGGACGCATCCACACGAGCGCTGCGACCGTCGCGGTGCTGCCCGAGGCCGAAGAGGTCGACGTCGCGATCAACGACAACGACCTCAAGATCGATATCTACCGCGCGTCGGGCGCGGGCGGACAGCACGTCAACACGACCGATTCGGCGATCCGCATCACACATATTCCGACCGGGCTTGTCGTGATCCAGCAGGACCAGCGCAGCCAGCACAAGAATCGCGCCAAGGCGATGCAGGTGCTGCGTGCGCGGCTCTATGATCTCGAGCGCGAGAAGATCCACAGCGCCGAGGCGTCGGCGCGCAAGTCGATGGTCGGGTCGGGCGACCGGTCGGAGCGCATCCGCACCTATAATTTCCCGCAAGGCCGCGTCACCGATCACCGCATCAACCTGACGCTCCACCGTCTGCCCGAGATATTGGAAGGGCAGATGGACGAACTGATCGACGCGCTGATCGCCGAGGATCAGGCGCAGCGGCTGGCGGGGCTTGCCGATGGCTGACCGGCGCGGCGAGGTGGACAATAATCTCCGCACCGCGACCAATCTCCTGTCGGCGACGAGCGACACGCCCCGGCTCGATGCCGAATTGCTGATGGCGCACGCGCTCGGGATCGACCGCCAGGCCCTGTTGCTCGATTCTTCGCGCTATGAGGTGCCCGAGAGTTTCGTGCAGCTGGTCGCGCGGCGCATGGGTAACGAGCCGATCGCCTATATTGTCGGCTATCGCGATTTCTGGACGATCCGCGTCGAAGTGGGGCCCGGCGTGCTGATTCCGCGGCCCGACAGCGAAACGCTGATCGAGGCCGCCATCGACATTGCGCGCGAGCGTGGGGCGGGCTGGCCGCGCACCATTCTCGATCTCGGCACCGGTCCGGGAACGCTGCTGCTCGCGGCGCTCGACGTCTTTCGGGGCGCGACCGGGCTGGGCGTCGATGCGTCCGAACAGGCGCTTGCCTATGCCCGCGACAATGCGGAAGCGCTGGGCGTCGCGCCGCGGGCAAGCTTCTGCTCCGGCGACTGGGCGGCGGGGCTCGACGGCGCGTTCGACCTCATATTGTGCAATCCGCCCTATATCGCCGACGACGAGGCGCTGATGTCCGACGTTGCCGATCATGAACCCGCCGAGGCGCTGTTTGCGGGTGCCGACGGGCTCGACGACTATCGCAGGATCATTCCCGATCTGCCGCGGCTGCTCGCTCCGGGCGGGGCCGCGATCCTTGAAATCGGGCACACGCAACGCATATCGGTGTCGGAACTGGCCGAGGCGGCGGGTTTCGCCGTCGCCTGTCGCCGCGACCTCGGCGGCCGCGATCGGGCTCTGGTGCTGACCCGGCCCGAATGATGCAGCGCAAGAATTTGCTTGGTTTCCGCCGCAAAGCCCTGTAGGGGCGGCCTACAGACCCGAGCGGGAACCTTCATTGGTCCGGCCGGTCTGCTTCCCACTTGCGATGCTGGTGCGGGGCCGTGGCCCGGCGCAGGCGGTAAGGGCAAAAACCGCGCGGCAAGCGCGGGCGCGGCGCGCAAATGGCGCGGTCGGCCAAAAGGGGTTGGCGTAGCTTATCAGCTTATCAGGATGTCTCAGTTGAACATGAACAACCGGCAGAGCGGTCGCCGTCGCGGCCGCAACAATAACAACAACCGTTCGCAGTCGGGTGGCGGCCGCGGCGGTGTCGACCAGGCCAATCGTATCGACAGCCGGGCGCGCGGCAACGCGGCGCAGATGATCGAGAAATACAAAAATCTCGCGCGCGACGCCCAGCTTTCGGGCGACCGTGTCCAGACCGAATATTATCTTCAGTTTGCCGACCATTATTTCCGCGTGCACAGCGATTTCCGCGCCCGCCAGGAAGAACGGAACGGCGGCCCGTCGGATCGCAACGATCGCCAGCGTGAAATCCGCGGCGTCGAGGATTTCGACGCGCACGATGACACCGATCTCGATAGCGACGGCAATGACGGCGACGGCGATCAGAGCGAGAGCCGCGACCGCCAGAGCGACGACAATCGCGGCAACCGCCGCGATCGCGACCGCAACAATGACCGCAACAATGACCGCGGCAACGACCGGGGCAACCGTCGCAACAATCGCGATGCGGCACGCGGCGATGACGACGCCGGTGGCGATGGCGAGAGCACGACCGAAGCCGAAGCGACCGAAGAGGCTGCACCGGCGCCGCGCCGCCGCGGCCCGCGCCGCGCCCGGCCCGAGGCCGCTGCCGAAGACAGCAGCAGCATCGACAGCGCCGCGCTGCCCCCCGCAATCGGGCGCAGCGAACGCGCCGCCGAGGCCGAAACCGCCGACGCCGATGCGCCTGCGCCGAAGGCGCGCCGCACCCGCCGCACGCTCGCCGCGCGCGACACCGGGGTCGAAGCGGCCGAATAAGCCCGCGATTTCGCACTGGTTTTTGCCGACGACATGACCTAGCCTCCCGCCATCGTTCGCGATGGCTGGGGGAGAATATCGATGCGCCGGTTGGTCTTGGCTTTGGGTCCGGTGATGCTCGCCGGCCTTGCATATCCGGCCCTGGCGCAGGACGGCGACCCTGCCACCGCGCAGGGCGATGTTGCGGTCACCATCTATAATAATGGTCAGTCGCTGGTGCAGGACGCGCGCCAGCTGTCGGTCACGCGCGGCCGCAACCGGATCGAATTTCCCGACGTGTCGGCGCGCATCCGGCCCGAGACGGTGACGCTCTCGGGCGCCGGGCTCTCGATCGTCGAACAGAATTTCGATTTCGACCTGCTCACCCCCGACAAGCTGATGGACAAGGCGGTCGGCCAGTCGGTGACGCTGGTCCGCACCAATCCCGCGACTGGCGCCGAAAAGAGCGAGCGGGCCAAGGTGCTCGCGGCGAACGGCGGCATTGTGCTGCAGATCGGCGACCGGATCGAGGTGCTGCGCGACGACGGCCTGCCCGTGCGCACCGTGTTCGACCGCCTGCCGCCCAATTTGCGCGCGCGGCCGACGCTGTCGGTGACGGTCGATGCTGCCGAAGCGGGCGCGGTGCCGGCGCGGCTTTCCTATCTGACGCCCAATCTGGGTTGGACTGCCGATTATGTCGCGCTGTTCGACGCGGCGAAGGGCGCGATGGACCTTCAGGGCTGGGTGACCCTGACCAACACGACCGGTACGACCTTCACCAATGCGCGCACCCTTTTGGTGGCGGGCAATCCCAATGGCGGCGGTGGCGGCTTCACCCGGCTTGCCGGGACGATGGACAGCGCGGGCACCGAATCGAACGACCGCGAGCGGCTGGGCGACTATTATCTCTATCCGCTGCCCGCACGCACCACGATCGCCAATGCGCAGCAGAAACAGGTCAGCTTCCTCGACGTGAAGGGGGCGCCGGCGAAATCGACCTATGAATTCACCAATCGCTGGCTCGGCACCAGCAACGATCCGGTCAGCGCGGCGAGCGTGCTGCGCTTTTCGACCTCGCGTCAGGGCGGGCTCGGCGACCAGCTGCCCGCGGGAACGATCCGCGTCTATATGCGCGACGCGCGCGGCGACCCGCAATTCATCGGCGAAAATCGCATCGACCATACCCCGATGGGTTCGGCGATGTCGCTGCGCACTGGCGATGCGTTCGATGTGAAGGTGCTGCCCACCATCGTCTCGCGGACGCGCAAGGGCGATTCGCGCTGGGTGACGAAGATGAAATATACGCTCAGCAACGCCCGGCCGGGTCCGATCACGGTGCAGCTGGCGCAGGACGGGCTGTGGGGCGATGTGCGGATCGTCGACGAAAGCCTGAAGAGCGAACGCGTCTCCGCCGACCGCGTCGAATGGCAGGTGCCAGTCCCCGCCAACGGCAAGGCCGACGTCACCGTCACTTTCGACACCCGCTATTGAGCCGCGGCGTGGCGCGCGGCTGGCCGCTGTTGATCTGGGCCGCGGCGCTGTTGGCGCCGCCGCCGGCGCTTGCGCAGAACGAGCGGCCGATCGTCGTTTCGGCGGCGGCGCAGGATGTCGCGGTCACCGTCTATCGTGCGCCCAATCGCGGAAGCGGGCCGATCGATCCGCGCTGGCCGCGCGGCTTTGCCTTCATCACCGAAAGCCGCCGCGTGACGCTGCCCGCGGGGGTGTCGGTCGTGCGGTTCGAAGGCGTGGCCGAAGGACTGCTCCCCGAAACCGCGGTGGTGAGTGGGCTTCCCGACGGGGTGATCGAAAAGAACCGCGATGCCCGCCTGCTTTCCCCCGCCGGGCTGGTCGACGCCTATCTGAAGCGCAGCGTGACGCTTCGCCGCACCAATTTGAAGACCGGCAAGGCGGTGGAGCAGGAGGCGGTGATCCAGGCCGGGCCGAATGGCGGGGTCATCGTGGAGACCGCGAACGGGATCGAAGCGCTCGGCTGTTCGGGCCTGCCCGAACGCATGCTCTATCCGCGCGTGCCCAAGGATCTGTCGCCTCGCCCGACGCTGTCGGTGCTTGTCGAAAGCGCAGCGCCGCGCACCGTCACCATCCAACTTCTCTATCTGGCCGAAGGGTTCGACTGGGCGGCCAATTATGTCGCGAATCGCGGCGCCGACGGCAAGACGCTCGACCTCACGGGGTGGGTGACGGTCGCCAATGGCGGCGTGACGAGCTTTCCCAATGCCCAGCTCAACGTCATCGCCGGACGGCTCAACAAGATGTACAGCCCGCCGCTGCCGCGCAGCACGCCGGGGCCGCTGGTGCTCAAATGCTGGCCGATGGATATCACGAGCACGCACCCCTATTGGGAGCTGCCGCCGATCGAGGCATATGACGGCTTTGATGCCGGTCTGGTAGAGGAAGTGGTTGTGACGGGCTCCCGGATCGATCGTCGCGCCCGGGCCATGGCGCCGCCCGCTCCAGCTGCACCTCCTCCTCCGCCGCCGCCTCCGCCGCCACCTCCCGAGGATCTTGGCGACCTCAAATTCTATCGCATCCCCTTTCGCGTCGATGTCGCGGCAAAGGGGCAGAAGCAGGTGGCGCTGCTCGCGCGGGGCGGGGTTGCGGCCGAACAGCTCTATGCGGGGTCACTCTATAATTATGGCAATGGGCGACCGCAGCCGCTGACGACCCGGCTGCGGGTGCAGAATCGCAAGGCGGACGGGCTTGGCCTCGCGCTTCCCGCCGGGGCGGCGATGGTCTTCGAAACGTTCGCTGGCGAGCCGTTGCTCGTTGGCGAAGCGAAAATCGGCGACAAGGCGGAGGGTGAGCGCGTCGATTATGATCTGGGGGCGAGTCCTGCGGTCCAGTATCGCGCCGCTGTCCTCCCCGATTCGGATGCCGACCACCGGCTGTGGCAGGTGACGCTGACCAACGCGCGCCCGACCGACGCGGAGGTGGAATTGCTCATCCCCTTTGCCATCGACCCCGCACCCGAAGGATGGGAGCGGCGCGGCAACAGCTGGGTCTGGCGCGTCCGCGTTCCCGCGAACGACCGCATCGAACAAAGCTTTCGCGAAAACCGCAAGGGCGGTTGAGGCCGATCAGGCCGGCGGCAGCGGGCGCGGCCGGTGATTCTCGTCGAGTGCGACGAAGGTGAATAGTCCTTCGGTGACCTTCACCTGCTCTTCGCCGCGGCCGCGGGTCGCGATAACCTCGATCCGGATGCCCATCGAGGTGCGGCCGCGCCGTTCGAGATGCGCATAGACCGAGATGATGTCGCGCAGCAGGATCGGCGCGATGAATTCCATCGCCTCGATCGCCACCGTCGCGGTCGGACCCTGCGCGATTCGCGCGGCGACAATGCCGCCCGCAATATCCATCTGCGCCAGCACCCAGCCGCCGAAGATATGGCCGTTGCTGTTGATGTCGGCCGGCTGCGGCACGACACGCAATATGGGGTCGCGGGGATTGTCGGTCATGGATTGAGGTCCGGATCGTCCTTGAAGGGGTCGTCGATCGATTCGTCGTGGCCGCTGCCGCTCGACAGGAAGACAAGTCCCATCAGCGCCGCGCCAAGCATGACCGACAGGCCGACGCCCGCGGCGGTCGCGATCATCATGTGGATCGTCAGCGCCTCGCCCATGGTGAAGCGCAGCCAGCTCAGCGCGCCGACGACCGCGAGCAGCGAGACGATGCTCATCCCGCGCATCAGCCGGCGATAGCGCGCCCAGGCGACGTTCGAGGTATCGCGATTGTCGAGCGGCGAAGGTTTGACCATGCGCGCTTCCATGAACCAAGCCGCGGGCAAGGCCAAGCGGTAATGGCGCCCTCCGTTCGTTTCGCGCCCGCCGCGAATCATGATAGACTGCGCGGGCAACGACAGGACAATCGGGAAAGGAGCGCCAGCGGATGACGATCGGAGCGATTCTTCAGGGGCGGAGCGGTGCAGTGGTCGCGGCGCGGACCGACGATTTGGTGCGCGCGGTTGTCGACCTGCTCGCCCAGCATCGGATCGGTGCGGTGCCGGTTCTCGACGGCGATTCGCTGGTCGGCATATTTTCCGAACGCGATTTCGTGCGTCTCGTCGCCTCCTATGGTCCAGAGGCGCTCGACCGCCGGCTCGACGAGGTGATGACGCGATCGCCGGTGACCTGCGGTCCGGAAATGGCGGTGATCGGCGCGCTGTCGCAGATGACGCAGAAGCGGATTCGCCATTTGCCGGTGGTCGATGGCAGCGGTCTGGTCGGATTCGTGTCGATCGGCGACCTCGTCAAATATCGAATCGACAAGATCGAGGCCGAGGCAGCGGCGATGCGCGACTATATCGCCGGCTGACCCGCTGCTTCACCTCCTATTGAAAATTAATCGGTTGGCGGTAACGCGGAGCCTATGAAGCGCGTCGTCGACCGGATCCAGTGGCATCGCAAGCAATGGGCGCATCGGCGGCTGGCCGCCGGCGTGCTCAAGGCGCGGCCCATCGTGCCCGCCGACGACGGCGTCATCTATTTCTCTATGATCGGTACGCGGGTGCTGCTGCCCTATCTGGTGTCGATCAAATCGCTGTGGCACCAGGTCCCGCGCGGCCGTGTCGTGATTCTGGATGACGGCACGCTGACCGATGCCGACCGCAAGCTGCTCGCCTATCATCTCGGCGATCCCGAGATCCGGGCGATCGCGGCGGTCGATACCGGCGAATGTCCGCGCGGCGGGACGTGGGAGCGGTTGCTGACCATCCTCGACCTGCGCGCCGACGCCTATGTCATCCAGGTCGATTCGGACACGGTGACGGTCGGCCCGCTTCCCGAAGTCGCCGCGGCGATCGATGCCGGGCGCAGCTTTACGTTGAAGGGCGAGGCCGCGTCGCAGATCCTGCCGCTGGCGACGATCGCTGCGCAGGCGATCGAATCGCAGCGCTTCACCAACCCCGCGGCGCATGTGCAGGGCGCGATCGAATCGGGGATGGACCGGCTCGATCTGCCCGAGTTGGCGGCGCCGGCCTATGTGCGCGGCTGTTCAGGGTTCGCGGGATTCGCGCCGAGCGGCGAGGGACGGCGAATCGCCGAAGCCTTTTCGCGCGAGGCGACGGCGCTGCTCGGCGCCGAACGCTGGGCACAATGGGGTAGCGAGCAGGTGACGTCGAACTTCGTCATCGCGAATCAGCCCGACCCGCTTTTGCTGCCCTATGACCGCTACATCAATTTCTGGAACGAAGGCGTGCCGCCCGATGCGCGCTTCATCCATTTCATCGGGACGCACCGCTTTACCGGCGGCGCCTATGCCGATGCGACGCGACGCGCCGTCGCGATGCTGCCGCGCTGACGCGGCGGCGCCGGATCAGGCCGCGGGATTGCCGCGCGCCATCGCGATCAAGTCGCCAATCGTCTCGCGCGCGAAGAGCATAAGCCCGCCCGCATAGGTCAGCGCGCCGATTCCCACGAGCAGCGCCAAGCGGGGCGCCATCGAAACCGGGGCGAGCAGGTGGCCAGCGACCATCACGGTGACTGCCATCGCCATGGCCACGAGAACCGACGGCAGAATGGCGCCGAGCAGGGCGCCCGCGCGCATCCCGATCACCGGAAGCGATCGCCACGCGGCGAAAGCGAACAGGGCCGGATAGGCGGCGATCCAGGCTGCCGCGATCCCGGCGATTCCCCAATGGCCCCCAACGAGAAAGGCGACCGGCATGATGAGCGCGCCGATCGCGGCGTTGCGCAGCGCGATCTCGGGTCGGCCCATCGCATCGGTCGCGGGTTGCAGCAGGGTGAAGAGCGTCCAGAATGGCATGGCGATCGCGAGCAGACGAATCAGCGGAATGGCGCCGGCCCATTTGTCGCCGAGCAGGACGAGGACAAGTGGTTCGGCGACAACCGCGAGGCCCAGAAAGAAGGGCATCGCCGCCGCCATGATTGCGCGGACCGCGCGGGCGAAGGGGCGCGCGAGCCCCTCTGCTTCGTCACGCAGCCGGGAATAAGCGGTGAAGGCGACTTCGTTGAGCGGCGGAATGATCTTGTTATTGAAGATCTGCGTCAGGAACAGCGCGGTCGTGTAAACGCCGACCAGATGCGCGTCGAACAGGCGCCCCGCGACCAATATGTCCGCCTGCGACTGGATGAAGCCGAAGAACTGGCCGATGGCGACGAGCCCGCCATAGCGCGCGATCGTGCCGGCGCCGCGAAAATCGAACGACGGCAGCATCCACGATCGCGAAACGATGGTGAAGCCAAGCGCGCGCGTCGTGAACATCGCGATCGGCGCCCAGACGAGCGCCCAGACACCCCATCCCGCGAGCGCGCCGCCCAAGGCGACCGCCGCGCCGATCAGCGAGCAGAGAATGTTGACCTGCGCCTGGCGCCGGAACTCGAGCGCGCGGCCGAGCCGGGCATAGGCGAGCGCGGTGAACGGCGTGGTCAGATAGATGATCGCCTGGACGCGCAGCAGCGTCGCGACTTGCGGTTCCCTGTAATAAGTCGCCGCGAGCGGCGCCGCGGCAATCTGCAACAGCGCGAGGCCGCCGTTGATCAGGAGCAGGAGGCCGAGCGTCTGGCGGAGCTGGTGCGACGTGACGTCGCGCTGCTGGATGACGGCGCTCGCAAGACCATAGCCGTTCAGCATCGTGAACAGCATCAGCATCACCTGCGTCATCGCATAAAGGCCATAGTCGGCCGGGCTGAGAATCCGGATGACGAGGAAGGTCGCCGCCCAGGCGATCATCTGTCCGGCGATCTGCGATCCCGAACGCCACAGCACCGCAGCGCGGATTCGGCGTCCGAGTCCGTCCGATTCTTCCATCGTGACGGGATTCGTCACGACGGCATCGCCGAGAATCGTCTCCTGAGGGCGGAAAGAGGGGGATTCGGTCATCGATTCGAGGCTCTAGCACCAACTCATTGGCAAAGCGTTGCCCGAGGTATCGATCGCCTCGACGGAGCAGATGCACGCATTTCTGCGGCTTTTCGGACGGCGTGTCAAAAATTCGCAATAAAATATCAAATTGCTGTTGACGCGACTCAGTGAGGGGCCTAGAGGCCTTTTCACCGGACGGGGCGCGGCGCCAGACGCCACGAACCACCCGGTCGCCAACAGATACGGACAGATGTCCCCCGATAGCAATAGCGGGGAACGACAACTGTCCGCCA
>VFQN01000514.1_pt1 | contig 71432 bp, 104 predicted proteins | sample 3512371 | NCBI WGS metagenome assembly VFQN01 (sample SAMN10412370, study PRJNA504923) | tailings metagenome | isolation source: Replicate 2 from Balatoc abandoned mine | place: Philippines: Itogon, Benguet | collected 2017-08-28 | reverse complement strand
TCCTGGAGGGCTGGTACCAGCTGTACCTGGTGGCACAGGACAAGTCCTACTCCACGGCGCGCTGGGTCAAAGTTTTGTAGAGCCTGCTACAGGCTATGATAGTAGTGCACCCTGCAGTGTGAGCGACAGTAATGGACGAGAGTGCCGCGCTGTCGGTTGTCCGTCCGGGACTGGAGGCAGGGGCATCCTCCCTGCGTTCATTAGGGCACATAGTCGTGAGCTAGGTAGGTAGCCAGCAGGTTTCACAGTTGGCCCCTATTGATTTGTAGCTCGTGAGCTAAGCTGCACTGCCTGCACCATCGTGCAAGGGTTCTATGCCGTGAGCCCACCGCCGTATGCCGTGAGTCACGGCCTGTGGCCCGTAGGACCGTAGTACACTAGGGTAGGTAGTTCAAAGCACCTCACTGAATAATGGTGGTTGAGAAAGTTGGTACGGTAGTAAGCTAGGAGTGTGACCGTGATGTTGTCTGCTGCGCTTGCGGCGAAGCATCCATGCAGCAGGTTGTGCTGCAAGTTGCCAAGGATTGCCACACAGTATTGATTGAGGTTGGAAGAAACTGCTCACGTACGACTGCCCACGCACGCTTCCCTGTTGGCATTGTCGTCATTCGCACACTGCTGGCGACATCATGAACTTCATTTTTACATTTTCCTGCGTTCTCTATTCTTTGGTAGGTATCCGTCTAGGTCCACGATGGTAGCAAGGTCAAGCGCTAGTAAGCACGTTGCAGGAAGGGGGCCAGAGCTAGCAGGGCTGCAGTTGATGATGGTTTTGATTGTGCCCCGTACGACACGCATGAACACAGGACAAGCGACTGTGCGGCCCGGTGTGATGCAAAGATGCAAGCTATGTAAGAGTACAACGGATGTAATCTTGCCCGAGCATTTGCTACCTATTGCGATCTGATTGCTCCTATCCGTACAGCGAGAGGGGTGGGAAACCCTGTGTACTTGATTGCCGGGACCAGCTCTGTCTCCCGGGCGGGACAGGGCTGGGCTCTGGAAGGGGACCAAAACTGTAAATCCATACATACAAGAACCAGGCGTTGGCCCTCGACGCTTGAAAGGAGCAGTGGTAACTCACCCACCATTCTACATCACAGGTGCGTGCTCGTGCGCACGCAATACCGAGATGCGTTAGCACCATGCAGTTGCCAAGATGCGTAACCGGCTGATAACGTGCATAACGCAGGCACCCATCGTACGTATTATGTGCCGCATGCGCTGAACAAAGCAGGCATACGTACAGCGGGCGCGTTGGCGATGGACGAGTACTGGTACGCCATTACGGCACGCCATTAACAGGCGCGTTCAGTCGTTCAGCCGCCACGCTGCATCACGAACTCCCACCAGCCACCACCCATGCCATTCTGAGCACCGCTACCCAACCACCTTCGCAGACAGTGCCCAGCCTCCGGGTGAGTTGCGGCCGACTTTGCTGGACTGCCTCTGGCCATTGATGTGACCCAGGCGTGCGCAAAGAAGCATTGCCGACCACAGCCATAACGCATACAGGAATCCGGTCACAGGCACCATCAAATTCATATTCGAACAGTCCTCCGATTGCCTTGGTAGTGCCCTAGTTGGCAACAGGGTCCGAGCACGCGTGCTCCAGCACGGCCCGCAACAGCCGCACCGCACATGCCGCCGCTGCAGCACCGCGCTCTTGCCCACACACCGGTTTCCCGCCACTCCCCTCCCGCTCCCCTCCTGCTCCATCACCTCCACTCAGCATTCCCCCGCCCATCTGGACAGCCTCGTACGACGCCAACAGCCCATCCAACGTCTCGTACGGCAGCACCTTCGTAGCCGCCACGTACGGCGTCGTAGTCATGTACTTCATTGACTTGACCAGGTCAAAGTCAACGCGGTCAAAGCTGTCACGCACAAAGCCCCAGCCGGTCTGCAGCCGCTGCAGCGCCGTCTGGCCCGCTCCGCCTTCCACCTCCGGCCCCGTGCCTCCTCCCCTACCACCTGCCATCCCTCCCACACCACCGGACCCCGCTGTACCTCCTGCACCAGCTGCTCCGCTCGTGTGGCCAGCTCCTGCTCCCTTCGAGCCCTCTCCGCCTTGCACCTCCAGCCCCATGCCACTCCCCGTCCCTCCCACAGCCCCAAAGCCACCTGTCCCTGCTGCTGCCCCTGCTGCTCCACCCTCGTGGCCGCCAGCTCCTGCTCCCTTCGAGCTCGCCTCCATCCGGGCTGCGGCCTGCAGCGCAGCTGCGTTCAGCTGCTGGGCCGCCGCCATGGGAAACACGGGGTCAAAGTTGAGCCCCTGCTCCACCTCCCGGTGTGTGTCAGCTAGCATGCTCAGCGCATCCCACTGCAAGCATCGGCCCCCGCAGCCCACACCCGCCTCCGCTTCCCCGCCCGCCACTGCCGCTGCTGCCGCTCCCACCCCAGCCCCTGCCGCCGCTTGTGATGCAGACTCCGCAGCTGCTGCCAAACGCCTTGAGCCCAACCTGCGCTCCTCCTGCAGCGCAGCCAGGTCCGGCCATCCCGCCACACGCGCCGCCCTCGCCGCCGCATCTGCGGCCGCCAACTCCGCCACCCTCCCCACCTCTGCTCCGCCCCTGACCCCACCTCCCAGCACCTGCCCTGCCTCCGCCAGCCTCCTCCCAACTGCCCCACCCCCAGCCCCACCGCTCCCACTCCCAGCCCCGCCCTCGCCCCCGCCCTGCACCTCATCTGGCAGCACCGGCCACCCGGGTGCAGGGCCCCACGCCGGCGGCACGGGGCACAGCAGGGGAGCCACCTGCGCCACCAGCCCCTCCGCCGCCGCCACCGACCCGGGGTAGTGCCTCCGCATGAAACCCTGCACCTCAACCGTCTCATTGTTGGGCGGCCGCAGGATCGCCGCCAACGACTTGAGCACCGTCCCAACCGTCACCGCCTCCGCTCCTGTCACGCCCCCACCGCTGCTGCTGTTGCCGCTGCGGCTGGTGCTACCAAGCCCCCCGACCGCCGCCATGCCCTCCGGCCCCAGCGGCTCCCCCGCGAGGGGCACCCCAATCAGCCGCACCATGTGCTCCATGAACCGCTCCTTCTCGGAATCGAACGCAGGCTTCGCCGAGCCCTCCGCCGCACCACCCCCACCAGGCCCTCCGCCCACGACCCCGGCGCCCCCGCTTCCAGCAGCACCTGCCTCTCTGCTGCTCGCCGTACTTGTGGTACTGCTGGCACCTTCACTACCCGCTGCGGTTGCTGCTGCTGAGGCCCCGCCGCCCCCTGCTGCGCCCTCGGGCTCTGTCTGCAGCCGCGCCATGGAGGGCACTGCGTTGACCTCCACCAGCGTGGGGTGGAACGTGGCGTTGAGCAGGAAGTCGATGCCCAGCACCTCGAAGCCTGTGCAGTAAGGGCAGCACATCAATGACTAGCCACAAAACACATGTTATGTATGTGCGCACAACACCTCGAAGCCTGCGCGACAAGGGTAACACTTACTGGCTTCGAAAATAGTACCGATGTGACACGCGCACACAGCACCTCGAAGCCTGTGCGGACGGCATTGCGTGCAACGGCACAGGCTCAGCACGCAGCCCCCTGGTAGCACACATGCCGCACCGCGCCTCCTGCACAGTTCAGGTTCGCTCAACGCTGCCCTCCAGCGCCGCAGGCCGCTTGGCCAACCCCCACATCCCCACACCCCACAGATCACACAGGCAGTTACACATGCGGCATGGTTCCCTCCCGCAGGTGACCCACCGCTGCCCTCCAGCGCCGCCAGCCTCCTGGCCGCCCCCCGCATGGCCCCGCTGCCCGCCGCCAGCACCATACCCACGCTGGCACGTGCCTGGCCCCACATGCGGTCAAAGACCCGTGGGTCGCCCGGCAGCGCCCTCGCCATGTGCTCCCGCAGCTGCGACAGCGTCCACGGCGCCATCTTGCGCCCCGCGATGGTCCAGTAGTTGACCTGGTGCATCTCGTAACGCCCGCCGGCGCCGGCGCCGCCGCCGCCGCCGGCTTGCTGCAACAGCCCCCGCCGCTGCCGCTGCTCGCCCCCGCTCCGCCGAACGACTGGCATTCCATCTTCCGCCGAGACCCCACCGTACCCTGCGTCCTCGTCCTCACCCTGGTCCTCCACCTGCTGATCCAATAGAGCTCTCCGCCCGGCGCTGCCCCAGCCCCACCTCCGCCCGCCGCCTGCCCCACTGCCAGCCCCACCAGGCCCCCTGGACGCGCCCACTGGGTCCCCGAATACCAGCACGCCGCCCCGGAACAGGTACACCCGCAGCGGCTGCACACCCGTGACCACGGCCCACAGGCGCAGGTAGCTGGGCCGCTGTTCGTACATGAACTGCCGCTGCACGAACGACTGGACGAGCACGTACGAGGCCTGGACGCCGCCGTCGGCGCTGCCGCCGCCCTGCAGGGCCAGCCGCTGGGCCTGCGGGGCAATGGGGGATAGGGATCAGTGCACCAGGTAAGGAGGAGCGCTAGCGAGCAGCTTCCAGACAATCTTGGGATTGGTACGGTCTCTGGCATAGCGGCACGCGTTCGGGACGCAATGGCAACACAAGGGTACACCAACAGGGTTTCTGTTTGGCACAACAGAGCGAGAGTGTTTAGCCCACCTGGCTCTGGCGCAGCACCCTCACGCCCCTGCCCCTGTGTGCGTTGGCCTTGAGCACCCAGGGCATGTCGGGCGGGGAGGAGGTGGAGGCAGACCACGCCCGCCACACCCAGTACTGCGCCGGCAGCATGTAGCTGCGAGGGATGTACGAGAACGCGCCCTCGCCGTACGCCTCCTGCCGTACGGTACACGGGGTGTTGCGCAGGGTGCATGCAAGTGTCAGGCACAGGCCACGTTAACGGCTTTGGTGTGCGCATAAGCTACGGCACGACGGGCCAGTAGCTTATAGACGTCAGAGGGGTGAGTCACTGCCCACCTAATGACCTGCACGAAGCAACCCACCTGCATGGTCTTCACGAGCGGCTGCTTGTATGCCACCGTCTCCACGCCAGGCACGCAGTTGACCCGCTTTGGGGGCGCAATGGCGCCCAGGACGCTGTGGCATGTGCGCCGTACAGTCCAGTAGAGGTCCCACTGGTCCGGCACGTACGCACCCTTGATGGACAGGAAGCCGCCCGTAACTTCAGCCACAACTGCCTGAGGTGGGGTTGGAAGGCGGGTAAGGGTGGTACGTTAGAAAGGGCTGCCAGGGTGAGGGATTGGTAATGCAGCCGTAGGGGACGATGTCGGGGGTAAGGGGCTGCTGGTGGCGGGAAGACACAGCGGAGCTGGGGTTACGGTGTTGCCATGGGAGACCTCGTCCCGCAAACTGCAAGACGCATACTTGACATTAGCATGTACTTAGCTGCAGTGTGACATCGTGAATCCATTTGCAGGGGGGCGCGTGCCGGACCCGCGCTGCCGGCGCTGCGAGCAACAGAGCTGACGGGCCTTGTGACACAATACTCACCAACCGGTTTGAGGATGTCGTGGCAATATCTTTGAGTATTGATAACTCCCCGTCGGAGAAGAAGCCGGCGTCGAGCCACAAGCGCACGGCTCCATCGGGTAATGCGACCGTGCCGTTTACTCCGGATACGTTGCCGCTTGCAATAGCCACATGCCAGCTAACGAAAAGCAGGGATAAGCAAATGCATAGTAGCGGAGCTGTCATGCCGCACCAAAGGAAAATAGGCTCAGGCCATTCCGGGCGTTTAGCTGAGCCGAGTGGCAGCCAACTGTTGAACTTCGCTAAGCTCAGCACAATAAGCCGTAACTAGAGTGTCTTTTGCTGGGCAATGGCTTAGACTGGGTCTGCACAGCCACATGCCCAAGGGATGCCCATCGGGCTGGACAGGGGAGGTACCCCTGCGTGCCCCGCCTTGCCGTGCCGTTGTCCGGCCTCGTGCCCCAACCGTACAGAACGGACTGAGCACTGAACACAAGTCCAGGCATCTCACGATACATTTAGCAGTGAGGCACTGCCACGCGGCAGGTGCACGCATTCGCTAGTGCTGCGCTCCCCTGGTGCTGCGCCTAAGGCATGTGCGTTACTTCCCCAGTGTTCCCCGTTCGGCTTGTAGCGCAACGCGTTGACCCGAATAGAGCACAGCGGCCACACCTGCACGGCTCCACGTACTGCTGACCAGCTGGTGCCCAGTGCGGCACAGTGGCGGCAAGTAGGACTAATGACGGTACGTAGTGGGACTTGCTTAATGGGTCGTCGCTGCTTTGGCTATTCCCGCAGCAGCAGGGATGTGCGGGTACGGGGTTAATGGTGGGCCACAGGACCGGGGACGGCAACTTACGCGGATCCTTTTGGTAGTGCGGCATTGACGGCAATAGACGGCAAGCTGCAGGATGGGGGGCCAGGGGTGGCCGGCGTTCGAAGGGAGTGCGCAGTGGCCATGCACGTGGCAGGCCAGGCCACACCCTAGGCGCAGCGGTGCGAGCAGGCAGGCCAGCGTGATAAAAGCCCCACTTGCGTGTCGTGAGCAAGTTTTTGAACGCAAGGGAAGGCTGGGCCCAAATGTTGAAAACCTCCTTCACTGGAGGAGGCGCCGTCGGGCTCAGCCTAATGTCGGTTGAGATCGTACAGTTTACAGTGCCTACCCCAAGCGGGCCGACGGCCGTGCCAGACCAGAGTATCATCTGCAAGTTTTCACTCTAGGTTACGCAGTAGTACCCTGACTAGGAGTGTCATCCTGTTGACAATACACAGCGAAGAGTAAAGACTAACGTGCTTTTCGTCCGGGCGACAACTGTACTTCCTATTGCAAGAATACATTCACATTGTGTGGATCGCATCCTTTTCAGCACCCAGCCAGTGCACGCCCAAAGAAGGCGAGTGGCAGTCCGCAGTGCAGTGCAGTGAAGCAGCTGGAGACGCAACTCTTGGGCATTACAGGAGGTTGGTTTCTCAATGCGTTACCTGTGAGGCCAATATCGGCTCAGATAATACGCTTGCGTCGCCCTGTTCCTCGATGTCTCCGTTGTCTTACCGCCCCGACGGAACACGAACTGCGCTTGAACGCCGAGGGTAGGAGACTTTTCGGCGAGCATTAAACAGCAGTCCTAAGACCAAACATCCTCGGTTGCCCTCTTGCCTACGGTCCAGGTGGCATTGCAGGGCGCATTTTAGGTCGGGAAGGAGGCAGCAGTAGTTGCCTGGGCCACCTGTCGCTTGACAGGTGGTCCGTTGGACCGGATGGGTGTTGAGGTCAGCCGGTAAACAGCCAAGTGTGTGAGCCATGCCCATCCGCTGGGGGCCCGACGACCCGGGCCAGGCCCCTCCCCAGCAGCACCAGCAACAACAGCATCATGCAGGAGGAGGTGGAGGCTGGGATAACCTCAGGCTTAAGCTGGGAGCGGAGGACCCACATGACAATATTCCTAACTTGTCACCGGGGCCAGCTCAGACCACGCACGCAAAGCGTGCAGTCGGCTTCCGCCCTTTTTCGGCAAAGGCGAAGGAAATCCTGCACTTAGGGCCGGAACCAGAGCCGGACGAGCCGCCCAAGGCCCCGGCTCAGGGCGCGAATGACTGGAAAACATTCGTAGCAGGTGAGCGCATTCCAGAACCAACGAGCGTTTGCTTCCCTGGACTTTGATGCTGCAGGCCCTTGCTTTTGCGTCCAGGCGCTTCGCATGTCCTTCCACTCAGACCTGCTCCCCCCTCGCTTGTCCTGCCCCTCTCGTAGCATGGATGGCCGACGACGAGGAGGTGCCGGTCGATGGTCCGAACGGCCGGGTAACGTTCCACGCAAACAGCAACCTGGCAGAGCTGGCAGGGGACGGGCAGCACCACCCGCCGCAGCATAACGCTGCGGCACCGACGGACTACGGACATCTGTCCATGCGGGCAAAGTCGGCGATTAGGAAGCCGGCGATACGGGGCGTCAGCGCGATGCCGGGCAAGCGGGCGAAGTCAGCCTTCCGCAAGCCGGGGGCCGCTGGCAGCCGGCCCGAGTCCAGCGTCAAGGACGTGCCGAGCCGGGGGCAGTCGGAGGGGGAGGAGGAGGGGCCGGTGGACAAGGGGATCATGAAGAAGTCAAAGAAGAAGAAGGACCGCGACAAGAAGAACCCCTTCCGCATGCCCGCCCTGCACACGTTCTCGTTTGAGCACCTGGTGCACAACATCGTGTGGCGGGTGGGCCGGAACTTTGGCTTCCAGGCCTTCAACATCAACCCAGCCACCAAGGACAGGGTAAGCGGCTGTGTGAGGCGGAAGGCACTGTCTTTGGCAGCAGTAACAACGCCATGGGTGCTGGGCATCGGTGTCCCACGACTGTCCCATGGGTCTGCAGGCCAGCACCATGCACAGCTGGTGCCCTCTCCCCTGCCTCCCACCTTGCTTCGAGCGCGGCCCGCTCCATTCCCCCTAACTTTGCTGCACCCTTCGCATTACGGACAGCCACGAGCCATGTACCTGAGCTCGCATGCCGTCCCTGCTTCTGGTAGTATCCAACAGTGCCGCACCTGTTTTGCCTTTCTTGTACTACGGCAGGGCTACAACGCGGAGTGGACGCCCGCCACCATCTTCGTGGCCAGTGACCACCTGGTGGCGCTGCTGGTAAAGAACTATTTCATCCGGCGGGACAAGGGGGACGACGAGCGGCAGGAGGAGCGCTTCGCCAAGGCGGTCTTCGAGCTGCACACCACCATCTTCTACAGCTACGAGGAGCAGTGGACGCACATGCACGGGCTGTCCATCCGGCCGCAGGTCATGCAGGTGGGAGCGAGAGGTGGTGGCAGTTGGCGGGTGGGGGTAAGGGGGTCGGGGAGGGTGAGGGTACGCGGGGTGGAGTGGGGTTGAGGGCCCAAATTGTGGACGGGCTTTGGCGGACTTGTCTCCTCTGGACCAGCAAGAGCAACGGGTTGCAGCGGCAGCGGCAGGCGGGCCATGCGGAGGTTGCGTGCTATGCGCCGCTGCAGCCGCGGCAGCAGGCGTCTAAAGCAGAGCGCCGTGCATCACTTTGCGGGATCGGAGCCGCCTGGGTCATACCAAGTACGTCTCTAGACGCCTGGGAAGGATCCAGGTATTCGCGGCTGCCAGCGGCTGTGGAGGACTTGGAAAGGAGGCTTGGGCGGCAGGGGCTGGAGCTGGTGCTGCTGGGGCAATGGCCCATGGGCTGCGTGGGCAGGTGCAGCGCGCCGGCCACCAGCGCCTAAGCGGCACAAGGGCGCTCAGCGGGTCGCGTGGCGGCTGGAAGTTCACCACAAGGGGTCGGGGAGCGCTGCAGCAAACCGCAGCGGTGCAGGCACCCCGCTAACGCGGCGAGTGCATTGCCGTGCCATACCTGTGCGGCTGGGCCTGGAGCGGTGGGCATGCTGGCCTGGCGGACCACGGGTGTAGTCCCAGCGCGGCGAAGTACCCGGCAGCAGATCCCAGCCTTGCGGGTTAGGGGAGGACCGCAGAGCAGCGAAGTAGCCGGGGGCAACTCCCAGCCTGGATGGTCGGGGGCTGGGGGGCTGCCGACACGCTAAGGGCGGCATGGGAGCCGAGTCGGGGCCCGGGGCATCAGCCGCTGCCCCCGGCTGCACGGCAGGCAGATGGCAAAGCCGGCTGCGCCTGAACACGCACGCGGTACCGGCGGCCTTCAATTTTGTCGTTATACGTGGCTGGGGGCGTGCTCGCCTACTTCTGCGCTGTAGCACCATCCTTGGTGCCAAGCTAGACCGTCGCTGGGATGTGGGTTCGCGCCCGCAGGACCATGCTCGGGCTTGTCCATCCCTGCACTCAAGCACCATCCGCGGTGCCAAGCAAACGTGTAGTCATGTTATTCTCTTCTCGCCCGCAGGACGTGCTGGACAAGAACCGCTTCTGCGACGAGGCCGTGGTGTGCGGCATGCTGACGGAGCTGGCGCTGTACTTCCTCATCTACACAGAGTCCTCCTCCATGCGCCACGCGCCCGAGCTGCTGTGGTTCCTGTACTGGTGCTTCAACCACAGGTGCGGGGGCCCGCGGGACCACGGCCAAGACACCCAATGGCTTAGGACATACACCGCGAGACCTGGTTGTCGAGCGCAAGTGAAAACCACGCCCTCACGCTATCCGATGCATGAGATCTCCATGACATCCTACCGTATGCTACCGTTCCTATCCCTAAGTACCGGTGCCGCCGTTGTGTTCGATGTGGCGCCCTGTGCCTGCTCCCCCTCAGCTACGTGATGCAGGACCTGTGGAACCGCGACCCGCCGGAGAACTTCCCCAACATCCGCGAGGTGCGCATCGGGCTGCGCAACAAGTACCAGCAGGTCATCCGCGAGCTGCAGTCGGTGCTGGGCATCTACCCCGACCGCATCCGACCCGAGGACTGCGGCCGCCTGGGGCCCATCATGACGCGCCTCAAGGTGAGGGTGATGCGTGTAAGCTGGGGACTCCCTCGTGTCAACGTTTTGGGCAGACGGGTTACGCCGCGGACTGCGGCCGCCTGGGGCCCATCATGGCGTGTCGCAAGGTGGGCTGGGCATGAACACCTGGGGGACTCCCTGGGGGCTCCCTTTGTGTTTGCTTTGTGGGCTGACGGGTAACGTCGGGGACTGCGGCCGCCTGGGGCCCATCATGACTCGCCTCAAAGTGGGCTGGGCATGAACACCTGGGGGTCTCCCTGGGGGCTCCCTTTGTGTTTGCTTCGTGGGCAGACGGGTTACGTCGGGGACCAAGGCCGCCAGGGGCCCGTCGTGCCGCTTGGGCTCCCCTGTGTTGCCTGCTCAGGCCGCCCTGCCGCCTTCCTCCAGTCGTTGACGTGCTGTCCGCTTTCGTGGTACCCTGCAGGGCACCGACGTGCCCGACGACCAGCGCATACCCTTCCCAGCCTGCTCCCTGCACACACCGCCGTGCCGCCGTTTTTGATAGCTGAGACGCTGTACAACTACACCCCCACGTTACCTTGACCTGCAGGGCACCGACGTGCCCGACGACCAGCGCATCATCGCCGCCGACCTGATCGCCTTTGGCGACGGCAACTTCTACCACGAGCGCATCGTGACGCCCATCTTCTACGTCATCAGCTACGAGATCGACCACCTGTCCAACCTGGGCGTGGACGTGGCGCACCGCCTGGGGTGGGTCGCATGTGTAGTTGGCCTCGCTCCCCTCCTCCCATATTTGGAATGCGGCCTGGTGACTGTGGGTCGCTGATCCAGTTTACAAGACAATGATCTGGGGCCTTGCTGCCCTGCTCCCTCTAGACCGTCACGTGGCGTAGCTGCAGTCCCTGTGTGTAGCTTGCATTGTGTCCGTTCCACGCACCTGAGCTGACCCCTGCCCACGCCGCTTGCCTCCACCTTTTACCCCTCGCAGCTACGACGACATCAACGAGAGCATGGCGCACACGGGCATCGTGCGGCTGGCGCTGCGCGACCTGCGCGTGCGGGGCGACCAGATCCTGCACGGCTCCGTCAACGACGCCTACCAGACCATGACCAACCTGGGATACGCGCGGGGCAAGGTGGAGACCAACTTCGACCCGCAGGTGGGTTGGAACACGTGGCTCGTTAGGCATTGGCGCTGGTGGCTCCGAAGTGTATCTTTAGTTTGAGCGAGCCGTATCAATGGCGGGCCATAACAGCCTGCGTGGGTTGCGGGGGGTTGCCAACAGCCAGCCACTGCTTTTCCCATGCTGGAAGCTTACGGTACACACCCGGGCTTGCGTGTGGCCTGCTGTTGCGATCGCCTGCAGGTTGCGGCGGACTGGTGGCGCAGCAACGTGTTCGTCAAGACGTACCGCGAGCGGCGCACCTGGATGGCGGTGTTCCGCGCCTACTACCGCGTGTACGCGGCGCACCTGGTGCTGTACCACGCCATGCAGGCGCAGGCCTTCGTGGGGTGAGCGCCTAGCGGGACTGGTGTGGGTGGGGCAGGCGTTCGTGGGGTGTGCGCCTAGCGGGACTGGTGTGGGTTGGGCAGGCCTTCGTGGGGTGAGTGAGCGGTGCCCTGGGATGGGTAGGGAAACGAGGAGGAGCCCAAGGTACCACGGCATGCAGGCGCAGGCCTTCGTGGGGTGAGTAGCGATGCAAACGCCGCATAACAGTAGCATATGGCAAACAGGTTCTAGGAGGAAGCGAGGCCAGAAGCATGGGCTGGTACTTCGTGGGGTGAGCATTTTTATGTGTGTGCCCTGGGAGGGGAGGGTGGCCATACTGCATGCAGGCGCAGGCCTTTGTGGGGTGAGCGCCTAGCGGGTGTGCCTTGGGACGGCGAGGGACTTGAACAGCAGCCCGGGGCGTGGCCGTGTGGGACAGGCTGAAGACTGCTGGCAACCTGGTAGTGGGGCCGAGAGCTCACTGGGCAGCTCTCGGCGCCACTACCTCAGCTAGGGGGCTGACTGTTTTACAAACGTGTACAGTACTTGACAGGACTGGTACCCCTGTTAACGCTCCCGATCTGCTGTTGCCTCCCCAGGTGGGACTGGCGCATGATCTCCAGCTGCCTCATCACGCACGCCTTCTGCACCGCCATGGAGCGCCTGGCCAACTGGTACATGACGCGCCACCCCGTCGAGCCGCTGCAGACCGCGCTGTCCAAAGTCTTCGACAAGAAGTGGGTGGCGGCTGGCCGGTCACGAGTTTGGTGCCTCTGATGTACAGCTCCAGGGGCCGCGGCACAGGCATAGCCTGGGCCTTAAATGCTGCCAGCTGTGGCTTTGCTAACGCTGTACGCTCTCCTACCATGCTGGTCGATTTCCTGCACTGCCGGGCTCATATGCCCACACTACATCGAACACCATGCACCAAGTCTCGGCGTGCGCAACCTGGTGCCGCGTGCGTGCAGGGGCCATTTGAAGATTAGCCTCCGCGCCAACGCGCACACCGCACTAGATAGAACGCACCAGCGTTCACCACGTGTACTCTCCTTACGATCTACCTGCCCCACTGTTAATGCGCAGGGGCCACTTCAAGATCAGCCGCCGCGCTAACGCGCAGGCACTGGCCGCGGCGCGCGCGCAGGGCTTTGGCGAGAGCAAGGCCATCGGCCTGGACAAGTCGCGCATGCAGCCCGTGCGCGTGGTGGAGATCGAGGGCAGCCCCTACCTGGGCGTGCTGGGCTTCATCGAGTGGATCATGCTGGCCTTCTTCATGCTCGGCTGGTGCGTCACGTCGTGTTGTGTTCTCTGCTGCTTGCATACTCGGTACACTACCGTATGCCCCTTGCCCCGTGCTCGTGCGTGTCCGTGCTGGCCTTCACCGCCCACCTGCCGTTGCCGCTATCACCTCACGTTGGCGCGCCTCCCCTCCCTTGACCGCGTCCCTGTCCCACCCTCCCACCACCTCCTCAGGTACGTGCTGCAGTACTTCGACGGCCCCTTCCAGAACTTCTGCTACGACTACTGGCCCTACTTCGCGGCCGCCTACTCGGGCGCCTTCCTGCTGCACTTCCTGCTCACCACGCGCGACGGCTACGTCATCTCGCTAACCCACACCTTCAACCTGCCTGCCATCTTCAAGGCCAGCTCCTCCCGGCCGGACCCGGTGGGTTGCACGTGTCGGCTATCTAACGCCACCGCCCACATGTGCTTGCCAAGCACGAATTCCTAGCCCCTGTAACCTTTTCACGAAGAAAAAAACGCATGGCGGGTTTGCATGCTTGTCGTGCCAGCCTGCCTGCACACCAGCTTGTTAAGCCACACGACAAGGACAGCGGACTCGGAACCCGCGTGCCTGTGGCCTGAATGCATGCTGCTTTTCCAAGGTGACTAACACCGTTGCCGTGGCTCCTCCTTGCTGCCGTCATGCGCTCCGCAGGTCAACTGGATGCAGGGCCGCATGCGCATGAAGTACAAGCTGTTCTTCCTGAACGCGCTGTTCTGGATCATCGTGTTCGCCATGAAAATCCCCTTCGACTACTACATCATCTGCCAGCCCTCCGTCCTGCCGGTGCGTCGGGGCCGTCGCGGCGGTGCACCGCACCACACGTTGGACGCAGCAGCCCGACCTACTGCATTGCTAGGGCCCGGCCCCCTTCCTGAGCCGGCCTTTTGACCTTTGTACTTGCTGGTGCTGCATGTCTACCCGCCTCCCAACCCAACCTCATTCTCATGCACACCCTCCTCCCCTAGTAACCGCACATGCCATCGCGGTTTAGTCCTTCTGACCTTGCCTTGCTTTGATACATGCGATGTACCTCCCCTCACTGCATCCTGCTACACCCTCCTCCCCGCCATGCCCCTGCAGCTGCAACTCACGTTCAACATCGACTGGCTGGAGTGCCCCAAGGACAGCCCCAAGTACTGGGGCATCTTCCCCTGCATCGGCGGCGACTGGGTGCTGGCCTTCGTGCGTCTGGCGCCCTTCGTCATCATCATACTGCTGGACACATCCCTGTTCTACCAGGTGGGCTTAGTGTTCATTACGCTGTCCTGCGCTATGCCGTATTACACCTGGGTACGGTCTCTGCGCCCAAACCCCGGTCTGCTCCTGTACACCTCCCTATCCTACTCGGTGGGCCCAGCCCTCAGTGCACCGTGTCCTGTCCTGCCCTGGCTTGCACGGCACAGCTGCGGGCGACACACGGCACACGCGGCGCTGTTACAAATGCACCCTGCTGCTGAAATGCTTGCAGTCTCGCGCGGCTCAGTCACGAAACGCAATCTCTGGCTTGTTGGTGCAGCACTCTACTCTACGGTCCACGCACGTGCAACACGTTGACCCCCCTGGTTTCCTCATCCTGTGCAGGTGGCTGCTGAAATGCTTGCAGTCTCGCGCGGCTCAGTCACGAAACGCAATCTCTGGCTTGTTGGTGCAGCACTCTACTCTACGGTCCCCGCACGTGCAACAAGTTGACCCCCCTGGTTTCCTCATCCTGTGCAGGTGACGACCACCATCTTCGGCGTCTTCCGCGGCCTCTTCAAGCTGGACCTGGGCGTGCTGACAGCGTGGGAGGAGGTGGTCAAGGAGTTCTACAAGGCGCCCTACCGCTGGTGGTTCAAGTGCATGAGCGAGACGGGCAACCGCAACCAGCTGACGCTGCTCAAGGTGATGCTGTTCGACAACGCCGCCGACCCCGAGACGGGCGCCATCGTGTCCGACGGCCGCATGTTCAAGAAGGCGGTGCTCACGCCCGAAGAGATCATGGGCATCAAGAAGCGCTCCGTCAACGTCGCGGTGGGTGCATGCGTCTGATGCCGTTGTCCGTCAGCTGCTCGGCTTCTGATGCCTTCCATTTTCCTTGCAACAGTTGGCTGGGGCTAATGTGAGAGATGCTTGTGGTGGATCTCCGAAACGGCGCCAGTGTCCTGCAGCTTTTGGCGACCGGTGCGTGTGGGTGTGCTGCAGACTGACTGCCCGGTGATCTTCCTGCCTCCCTCCAGGCCGTGCTGGACGGTGATGACGACGACGACAGCGCCGCGGCGGCCAACGGGCAGGGTCCCAAGGGGCCCAGGGGCGGCAAGGGCGGCGCCGGCGGACAGGGCGGCAAGGACGGCGAGGACAAGCCGCTGTCCAGCGGCTGGAAGCTGGCGCTGCAGAACTTCGGGCTCAAGGGTGGCCAGACCGCGGAGCAGAAGGTGCGAGGGGGTCGTGGGTTAGGGGCCGCACTGGGCTGTATGCTTCGGCAAGGTGGGAAGGGTAGACGGGTGCCTGCGCCATGGCGCTGAAGATACGATGTGTATGTTGTGGGCCTGTCATCCCAAGTCTTCTAGCTGCAGGAATTGTGACATGGCTGTCAGAAACATCATTTGTGCTTGCAGGCCGCTGCTACGACGCAGGCCTGCGCGTGGTCATGCAATTGCGGGGTGTAGCGGGAGCTGCCTTGCGAAGCGCTTTATGTTTTCTCGCTGTGCTAAGTACACTGACGTGGCTTCTTCAACTGCCTCGTGCGTGCATGCCGCTGCTGCAAAGCAGGCGCTCAAGCCCGCTGCCAAGGCCGGCGGCCCCAAGGTGGGCCCCAAGGGCGGCCCGCTGATGCCCACGTCCACCAACATGAAGCACATGCAGAAGCAGCTCAACCAGATGCAGCGCCTGCCCGTCAAGCTGCCCATGACCACCATCACGGAGCGCATGCTGGCGACCACGGAGAAGCCCGGGGCGGGGGGCGACGACCCCAACAAGCCCATGCTGGCATCGGTGGCGGAGAAGATTCTGGGCAACAAGGCAGCGGCGCAGGCGGCGGCGCAGCTGAAAGAGATGACGCCCGAGGAGAAGCGCCGCGAGATCGTGTCGCGCATCCAGGCGGCCCAGCGCGCGCGGCAGGGTGGCGGTGCGGAGGGTGCGTCTGCCGGGCTGCCGTCGGCGGACGGTGCGGCGTTTGGCGGTGGGAGCGCAGCGGTGATGGTGAACGCGTCGGACAGCCCGCCGGCCAAGGGCGGGTGGGGCCGGGCGGCGCAGGCGCTGGCGCGGCGCAAGGCGCAGGAGGCGGAGGGTGCGGAGGGCAAGCCCAGTGCTCCGCACCGGGACCGGCTCACGTCGGAGACGAATGTGGAAATGGCGAGGCCGGATGAGGAGGAGGACCTTCGGCCGTTCAGTGCGGGCACGGCGGTTACGATGGGCGCGGACAGCCGGAAGTCGCTGGCGGTCGGGCGGGCTCGATCGCACGCGGCGCTGGAGGACATTGAGGACGAGGAGGAGGACGACAAGGACAAGCCAGCCAGCGCGGGGAGCGCGGCAACGGTGGAGACGCTGGAGCGCGCGGGTGTGCTGGCGCCGGGCGGTGGCAGCGGGCAGGATCAGCGGGCAGTGACGCCCACGCTTATGGCTAACCCACGTGTGGCGGGGCTGGGGTCGGGAGGCGGCCCGCCGGGGTCGGCTGGTAGCCAGCGGGACGGCGCGGCTAGCCGTGACACGCTGCGCGAGCAGTGGAACGCGCGCAAGGCACGCATGAGTTTGGACCCGTTCCAGGCCAGGCGCATGGAGAGCGGCGTGGGGGCGTTGCAGTCAGGGGAGGCGGGCCCGTCGGGCAGCCAGCCGCATGAGCAGCCGGAGTGGCCCAGCCTCATGCAGCAGGGCTCCATGGCACCCGGGCGCTCCAGCGTGAGCGGCGCACCCGCGCTCAACGCCAGCCCCTCGTTCGCGCAGCCAGCAGAGGCGCCCCCGCGGTACTCCTGGACGGGGGCGCCCTCGGATGCGGATGCCTTGGGGCGGACGCTGTCGTCGAACCGGCAAGCAGCAGAGGCGATGCGCGGGGGTGTTGTGACGCCGCCGCGGGCCTCGCGTCTGGGTAACGACCCCACGCGGCTCTCTGACCTCGGAGAGTACCAGGCAGCGATGGCCAATGGGGCGGCGGATGATGACGAAGGGGACGGCCTGGGGGCGTACCAGGGCTACAACAGCATGTTTGACAACAGTGGGGCGGCGCAGGGCCAGTCCGGCCAGTTTGGAGACAGCCAGGGTCAGCAGCTGGGCGGCGCGGGCGCGGGCAGCGGCGGCCGTGGGCGGGCTGGGCCGGTGGCAGAGAGCGTTGTGGACCGGGTGAGCGGTGGTATGGAGGACGCTGCGGTGAACTGGGTCAAGCTGCAGCAGTCGGGGATTGGGCCGGCGGCTGCGTCTGCGCCGCTGTGGATCCCCAGGGAGGGCGCGGACAGCGAGGAGGAGGATGACGTGGACGGCGACCTGGATGTGGCCAGCTGGTGGGAGCGCCGCGTGCGGGCGTCGGAGGCGCGCGTGGCTGGGGCTGGGGAGGAGCAGGAGGCGAGGATGTCCAGCCTGACAGCGTTCCGTGCGGACGGGGACCCCCTGGCGGTGGCGTACGAGTGGCGCGTGGAGGACCCGGCCTCATCGGACAACGAGCCGGCGGTGCTGCCCGGCCGGGTGGTCGCCGAGCGGCAGCTATCGCTGCGGCACGTGAACGCGCGCACGCGCGCCGCGCTTGCCAGGGGAGACTCCAGCCGCAGCTCCGCCAGCGCGGCTCTGTCCGGCGGCCTGCCCGGGTCCACCACGAACGGGGACAGCAGCTGGCTGGCGGTGGTGGACGCTGCGTCGGCGAGCCACGTGAAGGCGGGGCCGGTGGCGGAGGCGGGCGAGCGCGACAGCAACGACTACGGCACGGAGCACCCCGATTTAGACCCCTCGGAGAGGCGCCGAGCGCAGGCCGCGGGCATCGACCCCGTGCTGATGCGTGGGTTGAGCAAGAAGAACCGCGAGCCGGAGCCGGCAGCTGCGAGCGGGGGCGGGCCCACGGTGGTGCGGTCCATCAGCGGCACGTCGCTGCATAGCACCTTCTTCAGGGTGGGTGCCGGTGTGGGGGCAGGGTTTGTCTGGAGGGTTCGTGTTGGCGCCACTGCTTGCTCCCTAGCGGCCGGTTGCCCCGCAGTGCCGATGGCAGGAGAGCGCGCTCTTAGGCTGTCCTTCATGTCCGCTTGCTGTCAATGGGACACCGTGCCACCGCTGTACTCTTGCCTCTGCACACAGCGCAACATTCAACTTGTTGAGGGGCATTGCTCTTCCCTGACCTGTACCTGCACCTGTTCCCCTCATCCATGCACGCACTACCGTCTGCTGACACCTCCATCTGTACCCGTGTCCCTCAGGACACCAACCAGCACGACGACGACAACGAGTCCATCCACATGGCGCCCCCGCCCGCGTCCCACGCGCCCGCGGCCCCGCCACTGCTCAAGGTCAGCTCCCACGCGCACGACGATGCCAGCAGCCCCACACCCAAGGGCGGCAGCCGCCGCAGGGCCGTGGCTTTCGGCGGCGAGGAGGTGGAGGAGTACGACATCAACAGCCCCGCCGGGCAGATCGGCGTCCAGCACGTGCCTGAGGCACGCGGCGGGCCGGGGCAGAGCTCAGGGCACGGGTCACAGCGTCACTCTGCAGCGGCCCAGCGGCCCACAACCGCCATGACTGAGGACGGGGGCGTCATGTCGCGCTGGCTGGCGGGGCTGTCCGGGTGGACCGGGCTGTCTGGTGGTGCCAACAAGGTGCAGCCGAACAACGAGGACGCAGAGGACGAGGAGGCGGCGGTGCGGGCGGCGCGGCAGATGAACGGGCAGGGAAGCGGGCACGGGCAGAAGTCGATGCGTGGAAGCCGGCCGACGACGTCGAGCAGCAACCGGCCCACAACGGCCGGGCAGGGGCGGGCCACGAGTGCGCTGCCGCGCAGTAACACGTTCCGTACGCGGCCGACGACCGCGCTGCGGCCCGCCAGCGACGCGCACCGGCCGACCACTGCGCTGCGGCCCACCACGGCGCTGCGGCCCACCACGGCCCGGCCCATGACTGCGCTGCTGCGGGCGGACCCTGTGAAGGAGGCCAAGCGCAAGGAGAAGCGCGACCGGGAGGCGGTGGGTCTGCGGGGTAGGGGCGTTGGGGATGTCTGCTATGGGCAGTACCAAGCATACCGTGGCCAGTGTGCTTGGTAGCGTTGTCCTATGGTGCACAAGCAAGCTCAATGACAATGTTGTCGAGGTAGCCTGACGGAAAGCGGCGGCGGGAGCGGTCCTGCATTGTATGTGCTTACGACAGGGTGTCAGGGCAAGGCAACCGACTGCTCACCTGCTTCCTGGTTGGCTGGGGTGGCTGTGCACAGGCGATCGAGCGCGCGGCGGGCGGCCTTGTGCGCAGCAACTCGCTCATCATCCTGGACGGCGCGGACCCCGACGAGGACGAGGAGATCGACGAGGTGCACGCGCAGGTGAGACAAGAGTACAGGCCGCAGGGGACATGGTGCGAACACGCTCGTGTGCTGCGCAGTACCCCAAAGGCGTCGCCGCACCTGTGGGCTCATGAGGCCGGCCGGCGGCGCGTAAGCCCAGCACCTAAACAAGCAGCAGCAAAGTAACGGCAGCGTTACCACGAAGCAGCACGGTGCGGCCGCATGCGGGTGGTGCCTGAGCTGCACCTGCCGGCCGAAGGGAGGAGCCTGGTTTGCCGTCCTTGGTTTTGACTTGCTTCGCTCTTGGGGGGCAGCGTTGGCTGCTTCCTGTCCCAGACCTGAACACTAGCCTCCATCACCCGGCTTCAGCTCAGAGCTGCTGGCCAACGCGGCTACACCACCAGCACCCTACACCACCAGCTGCTGCATCCCCCCTTCCTGTCTCAACCTCGCCCCTATCCTGCCACGAGCTACACCGCCATTACCACCTCCCTTGATCGCACCGCACTCACCGGCCCGTCGCAGATGATGATGTGGAACGCCTTTGCGTTCGCGTGGGATGAGGTGGTGGACGACCTGCGCCAGGCCGACTACATCAACGACAAGGAGGTGTCGATGCTCAAGTTCGTGCGCCTGGACATGGGCAGCCGCGGGCACGGGCTGCGGCCCATCCTGCTGCCCACCTTCTTCTACGCGGGCCAGGTCCGCAAGGTGGTGGACACGGGCCAGGTGTCCACGGCGCAGATCATGGTGCTCAACGAGCTGCGCGTGCTGTGCGTGTGGCTGGGATGCCAGGTGGGTGAAGGGAGCGGGACGGGTGGGTTAGGTGCAGGGCAGGTGGTGGTGGGTTAGCATGGGGGTGGGGTGCGGGGTAGGAGGACTGGGCGTGCGGCAAGTGGAAAAAAAGCTGCGAACTAAAGACTTGTGTGTTGGTTGCACGGGTGCGGCCTTGCAGGTGGGGCTGCTGTCCGGCAAGCACGCGCACGTGATCACCTCGGCGCCCTTCCACCGCGGCAACGTCAACGTGAAGCACGCGCTGCTGCGCAAGAAGATGCTGTCGCACGGCCTCAAGCTGGTGGAGCATCTGGAGACCATCTGCGAGCGGCACGAGGTGCCCTTCGACATGAAGGAGATTGCGGACAACCTGTACCAGCTGTGGGTGGGCCTGGAGGGCGAGTGCTTCGCCATCCACAAGGCGGCCGAGCGCAAGAAGGCCAGCCCCGAGGAGGTGGAGCTGGCCAGCATCCTGTTCGAGGTGGTCACGGACATGAAGCACGTCATCTCGTCGGACCCGGAGGGACTCAAGGCGGTCATGAAGGCGGCGCTGCTCAACAAGTGCGTTGCGGGTCATATTTGGGATTCGGGATTTACAGGCTTTCGCTCCTTGTGCTTGCTGCTTTGGGTCTGAGCCCGGGTGCGGGTGGTGTTAGGGTGGCCAAGGGCGCCGCGAAGAGGACGTTGCTGCAGCCTCATGCGCTCACACAACCTATGGCACGTGCATGGCAAGGCAGCCTTTCTTCTTTCCCCACATCGCACCGCATCACCACAGCGCGCCACCTCAAACTATTGCCTCACTGCTGCGCGTCATCAGTGACTACCTCCCCGCTTACCATGTCTCCGCCACTAACACACATGGTGTGATCTTGGACCCACCTGCAGTGCCACTGCCGACTACCGCGAGCTGCTTTCACGTCATTAACGACCCAGTAACCCCTTTTTACCTGGTACAGCCCATCTTATCCGCGCCTGACCACCTCTTATAACCCACCCCCCGCAGCGCCACCGCCGACTACCGCGAGCTGCTGCGCGTCATCCGCGTCATCAAGCGCATGCTGGTGACCACGGAGGCCGAGGCCACGCCGCAGAGCGAGGAGGCGCAGCGCGTGCTGGGCTTCTTCATAAACTCGCTGGGCCACCCCTCGCTGGACAAGCCGCCCTCCATCGACAAGATGTGGAGCTGGTCCATCCTCACGCCGCTGTACGAGGAGGACGTGCTGTACGCGCTGGACGCCAAGGGGCTGGGTGGGTAGCGAGAGGGTACCATTCTATGCCTACGGCTTGGTTGCATGGGGTGCGGTTTGGGAGCCCCTGTGCAGGCCTAAGGCACCTACCGGGGGCGCGGTAATCTGCATTGGCTGGAATTCCGCAGCACACCGGTATGGATTGGCCGCCGTACAACCGTGTATTGTGGCTGACTGTGCGTGACCTGGCTGCTTGCCCCAACCCGCAGCCAAGGAGCTGGGCCTCAAGATGAAGAAGATGACGGACCTACTGTCGGAGACGGACGACTCCATCAGCCTCATGTCCTACCTCAAGGCCATGTTCCCCTACGAGTGGAGCAACTTCAAGGAGCGCATGAAGGTGCGGGGTCCGGGGTGTACCACATGCTGACCGCATGCCGCGTGATGGCGCCCCATCGCGCTCAGGACCCCGGACTAAGCCTGCCCTCGCCGTGTACGTTCTCTTAGTGGGTACAGCCCCCTGCGCTCTGAAGCCCACCCTGCTTCGTACACATGGGGCCGTCCGCCTCCTTCGCTTAGCCCACCCTGTGCCACTACCACCTTGACCGACCCGCCCTGTACCCACCTTCCAGACGCTCAACCCGGAGGTGAGCGTCAAGGACCTGTCGGAGCACGACTTCGCTCTGGGCATGGAGATGTACGAGTTCAAGCTGGAGCTGCAGATGTGGGCCTCGCTGCGCGGCCAGCTGCTGGCGCGCACCGTGCACGGCATGATGCTCAACGAGACGGCGCTGCGAGTGCTGGCGCGCCTGGAGCACCCCATGCCGCCAAACATGAGCGAGCTGGAGTACAAGTAAGGAACTTTTGTATTTTTTTATCGCACCGGGTTGGTAAGGGCTAGCATTGTGTAGCGGCAGCAAGGTGAACTGCAGCGCTCTCGCGGAGGATGCTAAAGATTAGATGGATACAGGACGCCAACAAGTTGTGCTTGGTGTGTTTTGTTCGCGTGCAGGCGCTACATCGACCAGCTATGCAACTCCAAGTTCGAGTACGTGGTTACGCCGCAGACGTACGGCAAGAACCGTGTGTCCAAGGACCTGCGCATGCGCTGGCTGGCGCAGTCCGTCGACATCCTCATGCGCAAGTACCCGCGCCTCAAGGTGCGTGCGTGCAGGTGGTAGCCCTCCATGAAACGGAATGGACTGGGCTTTGCTGGCCCAGATGCAGTGCCCGTTTCACACACGCGCGCGTGCAGTTGCAGTTGGTGGCGCTCGGTGACTCGGCACGGGACCACACTGTTGCCTGCTGGCCCAAAGCCCCAGTGCCCAGGTTTCAGTACCGGCATTTGGCAGGTTTATTGCTAGCAGGGGCGTCAGTTGGATTGCGAGCAGCTCGTTGCGCCGGCAACTCCATCAGGTGCAACCAGTTTGTAGGTGCCAGACTGCACACTAAGCAACACCGTGTTCTGGCCCTCCGCAGATTGCCTTCCTGGACCAGGCGGAGGTGGGCGGCGGGCAGGTGCAGTACAGCGTCATGGCGCGGGGGCGCGACCTCAACGACCCCGGCCAGCTGGCGGCTCTGGCGGCCATGGGCATCAACGAGGACGAGTCTGACATCATTGAGGTGAGCCTTGTACTTCTGATTCTATTTCGCTTACTTCTGATTCGGGTGGTTTTTAGTAGTTACTTACTGGCGCAGGGTTGGGCCTGCCTCACTTGGTTCGCATGGTGGTGGCCTCCTGCCTCCTTGTTCACCTTGATCGTACGGTGCAGTGTGCTAAGTAGTGGCATGCGGCCCTTCCTTTTTGTTCCACGCCCACCTTGTGTGGTAGTACTGCTGGCTCAGGGTTGACAAGAGCACGCCGCGGCGCGTGTTGGTGGTAATCGTAATGGCACTGACGCACTGCCCCATACCGTACCCGTACAGGTGTACCGCGTGCGGCTGCCGCACAACAAGTACAGCGGGCGCGGCGTCATCATCGGCGAGGGCAAGCCGGAGAACCAGAACCACGCCGTCATCTTCGCGTTCGGGGAGGGGCTGCAGGCCATCGACATGAACCAGGTGGGCCGCCGGGGACTTGGGGTCTAGGCAGTGCTGTAGGTACCGCAGTACGTGATAGGCCACGGGGCAGCCACGCGGGTAGGAATGTTCTTCCATTGGGACTCAGTTCACTGCATGCGCCCGAAAGCGCTTTCACCTCCATGGCTGTGCCCCTCCCACACGCAGGACAACAAGCTGCTACACATTATCGTGCCTTGTCCTGCATAAACCCATGCCAACTCCTGCCCGATTCCTATCTTTGCAGGACAACGTGCTGGCCGAGACGCTCAAGGGCCGCAACCTGGTCACGGAGCTGCTGCCCTCCACCAAGGGCGCCTTCCACCTGTTTGCGGACGACGACGAGGAGGTGCAGATCACGCGCAAGACCATCGCGTCGGAGCTCATTTACGTCATGCGCATGCGCCAGGTGGGAGGGGAGGCACAGGCGTGGCCGTGTTCGGGGACGAGCAGAGCATGGGATGGCGTGCGGTGCCTGCAGTGCGTTGCATGCGCTGGTGCCGGTGCCACCCTTGCAGCGTGCTACGGTATGGACAAGACCCTGAAAGGGCAACCAAAGACGCCCAGTCGAGGCTGCACCCGCCTGCACGGCTCTGGACATGAGGCTTTGGTAAAATGATACATTTGCTGCTCATGCCTGCATCGGGCCCGGCCATCATCCTGATTGCCCCATCTGCTCCTGCAAACCCAGCCTCCACCCCCCGACGCCTTTGACCTCAGGTCGCGTGCACGTTCACGGCGCTGGTGGGGTTCAGCAAATCCACCCCCGCCACCTAACACCAATCAACCCCGCCACCTAACATCCTTCTGTGATCCCCCCTGTCCCCAGGTTGCGTGCACGTTCACGGCGCTGGTGGGGTTCCGCGAGTGGATCTTCAGCGAGAAGTCGGGCGCGCTGGGCCGCTTCGCCGCCGCCACCGAGTACGCGTTCGGCACCATCTCGCAGCGCACGCTGACGCACCCCGCGCGCATCCGCCTGCACTACGGCCACCCCGACCTGTTCAACAAGATGTTTGTGATGACGCGCGGCGGCATCTCCAAGGCCACGCGCCAGCTGCACCTGACGGAGGACGTGTTCTGCGGCTGCAACCACACGCTGCGCGGGGGGCGCATCCGGTACAAGGAGTACATCAGCTGCGGCAAGGTGGGAGGGAGGGACACATGGGAGAGGGAGAGGTGGTGGGCGGGGGTGTGGGAGAGTGACGGTGTGCGCGGTATGCGGACTGGTGGGTGGTGCGTGCGTCCGGTACAAGGAGTACACCAGCTGCGGCAAGGTGGGCGGCGGTGCGGCGTAGGCGCTTAGGGGGCGGATTGCATAGCTAGGTTCCCTATCCAAGCCGTCAATGCCACCGGTTGTGCAACCGTGCCCTTTCCCGGGGCTGTGGCCTGGGCATAAACCCCATCCGACCGCTAGCGGGACCCTTACGTCCCAATACACCGATAACACACCCCATCCTCATCCCTGTGTCTTATCCTACCCTCTTTTCAGGGCCGCGACATGGGCTTCGACTCCATCAACGGCTTCAACTTCAAGATCGCCGGCGGCGGCGGCGAGTGGGCCATCTCGCGCGAGAGCTCGCGGCTGGGCAGCCGCCTGGACTTCTTCCGGCTGATGATGTTCTACCACAGCTGCATCGGCTTCTACATCAACTCGTGGTTCACCACGCAGGCTGCGTTCTGGAACATCTACGCGCTGCTGGTGTTCAACATGGCGCAGGCCAGCGAGATGAACGAGATGCTCAAGCGCATCTACAACGTGCAGCAGGTGGGAGGGTGCTGCTGGGTGTGTTGAAGGCACAGTCCCGCGGCGGCAAGCTCTGGGCGTGCGCCACCCGCGCTTGCGTGCCGGCTGCCATGGCCTACGTCTCTTTAACTGTGTCGCCTGTCAGGGAGGTGCGAGCTGCTGCGGTACTGTCGTGGCACCTAGGGTCGTGCTTCCAGCACGCTCTCAGCCCGCCCCATTTCTCATCCTCCCTGGCGTGCCCCTGCCCCATGCTGTTCCTTTTTAACCCACAGGTGCTGCAGCTGGGTACGCTGGCCATGATCCCTTACATCGGCCAGCTGATCCTGGAGATCGGCGTGGTCAGGGCGTTCGTGACGGTGATGCAGCAGATCCTCACCGGCTCGCTCTTCTTCTACATGTTCCAGCAGCAGACCGTGGGCTCCTCCTTCATCATCGACATGTTCTACGGCTCGGCCAAGTACGTGGGCACGGGACGCGGCTTCAACATCACGGCGCTGGACTTCGTCAAGGTGAGCAACAGCTCCTATGTCGGGGGCCTAAAATAGAGTCCTAATGTGGGGCAGCGGTAGACCTCTAGAGGTGCTAGTCCTGTGCCGGGGCCACTACTTGTCCTCTTCTGCCAAGGTGCGCTGCACCGCCATTGTGTGTTGATGCACCAGAGCCTGCAGGCCTTGCAGCCTTGCCCTCGCAACAGCTTGGCATGCTCGTGCGCTAGCCAGGCCCTCGCCCTTGACCGTCTGCAGCGGCCCCCCGGCTTGCGAGGCGGTCGAGTCCCCAGCCCCCACTCCCCCAACCGCCCCCGCACCCCTCCCCCCGCAGGTGTTCACGCTGTACAACCGCTCCCACCTGTACTACGCCTTCGAGCTGCTGTCCATGCTGACCACGCTGTACCTGGTCAAGGGCTGCGCCGAGTGCAACTACGGCTCCATCACCTGGTCGGGCTGGCTGCTGGCATTCGTGCTCATCTTCGCGCCGCTGTGGTTCAACCCCTTCTCGTTCGACATCGCGAAGGTCAAGACCAACTTCCTGGCGTGGCAGCGCTGGATGCACGGGGACGTGGACCCGCTCACCGGGTCCAACTGGTACACCTGGAACAAGTGAGTGGTGGTGCTTTAATGGGTCTGGGGTGGTCAGGATTATCGTTGGGTGTGGCTTCCTGGCGTGGCAGCGCTGGATGCACGGGGACGTGGACCCGCTCACCGGGTCCAACTGGTACACCTGGAACAAGTGAGTCTCATGGGGTCAGCGGCAATCCGGCAACACGTACGTGTTCCTAGGCGTGGCTTTGGCGCAGTGCACGGGAGATGGATATGCGCCGCTGCAAGCTTTGGGGGGGTTGGCCTGCGCACCCGTCCCTGAGCACAATGCGGACCGCTCTTGCCTTGACTGGGACACATGTGAGGGCACAGGAAGCACTATACGGCACCTCTGGGCTTGGCTCGGTGTTGTAGGTGTAGGAGCAGCACCGCTGGCAGCCGTGCAAGGTACTGGCGAACCCACGTACACGTCCTCCCGCACCCCTGACCCTACTGCCCTCCCCCTGCCTGCTTCCCTCCCCTTCCGCGTAGCTCCTGCCTGGAGAAGATGCGCAACGACGGCGGCAACAACACCGACGAGTGGGTCAACGTGGCGGTGGTCTTCGTGGGCTGCCTGCCGTACATCCTGCTGGCCATCGCCGCCGCCTCGCGCCTGGACATCGTCATGCCGGCCGCCGTCAACGCCACCGACGGCGTGCTGCGGTCGCAGATCCTCGTCTTCATCATCGCCACGCTGGCCATCTGGATCGTGGTGCACATCACCATCCAGGTGAGAGAGAGAGGGAGAGACGCACTTGTGTCGCGCCCCGGAGCGCGGCGCTGGGCTGGGCTGGCAAGGGAGGTGGTGCTGGCGGCTGCCGGTAACCGATGCGTCCGCTAATCAAGTACATGGTCAGGCGCACTGGGACTGGCGCAGCGTGGCATGTCTACCTCAGCAGCCCCACCCACGCCAAATGCTATACTTCTTAGCACTCGGCCCTGCGCTGTGACCCTTCCGCCCCGCCACCCACTCGACCTGCTACGGGACACTGTTTGTCACTCAACCTCAAATGTGCGTCCCCACCAACTCACCCTCGGCCGCCAGGTCCGCACCTACTTCACGGAGCTGGCCGACCACAAGCCCTACCGCATCTACCGCTACACGCTCACGCTGCTGGCCTTCATCTTCCTCATCGTGTGGCTGGCGGTGGTGTCCCGCTGGTACGACGGCAACGGCTTCACCACGCTGTGCGTCATCCTGTACGCCAACTTCCAGCTGCTCATCGCGTACCACAAGGTGGGCAGGAAGCAGTGCTGGTGAAGTGTAAGGCCCTCTTGATGTTGACCTAAGCTCACTGCACCACAAGATGAGCAGTAGGAGCAACGTGGTGAACCACGCGTCGGCAAACCAGCCCCAGCCCCAACCGTCCTCTCTACCGCTGTAACCACGTAACTCGGTATCACTTGCCAGCCGTGCCTCCGCTCTCGTTGCGGCCTGCGCTCCGCAGGCCCAGCACACGGCCTAACCCTAACCCACTATCCCGCTCTCCCCTCCTCCCCCCGCCTTGCCGGTGGAGTAACTCCTTCCCCCCAACTTGCCTTCCCCTTTCCCCCGCAGTTCGTGACGGTGGCGTTCAGCCAGAACAACGCCATGCGCGCTTTCGTGGACTCGTTCTACTACACCATCGACCAGATGATCGGCTACATCATGTTCATCCTCATCGCGCTCCTGTCCTTCCTGGGCGTCGTGGGCGTGCTGCAGATGAAGATCCTCTTCAACGACGCCTTCGCGCAGACCGCGGGCCACGCCCGCATCGCGCGCGCCATGAAGGACAACAAGGTCGGCTTCGACACGCGGTCGGGGCCCAAGGGGCGCAAGGGCGGCCGCGCGGGCGGGGACGGGGCGTCCGCGGGCGGCGCGGCGTCGGTGGCGGCGCCGAGCACTGTGGGCGGGGCGAGCAACAACTGGGAGGTGCGCTCCATCGTCACGTCGGAGCACCGGTACATGTAGATTGTGGGGGTTAGGAGAGGTACTTGTGCCAGGGCTGTCGTCACGTCGGAGCAGTGGTACATGTAGATTGTGGGGGTTCTAGAAGGGGGAGGAGAGGAGGGGTGCTTGGGGTGGGAGTGGGGAGGAGGCGGAAGAGGATGAGGTGCTTATGGGTGGCGGGCAACGGCGGTGGTCCGGCCGCCGTGCCTTAATCGTAATAAGGGCGAACACTGCCTGCTTGTGGCCGCGATGGGTTGGCTCGTCCCCTTGCAGAACGGGGCCGGCTGTTTGGCTGTTGTGGTGTGCGAGCGCGCTGCCTGGAGCTTCCTGGTGCCTGTGAGCTTTTTCAAACCTTCCCGAGGGACCAAACGCGTGACTACTGCCCTTGCCGCTGCTGTGAGGGCCCTGGGGTAGGGTCCTTTCCCGCGCACGGCTCTGCGTGCGCGTGCGCTTGTGGGGGCTTCTGTGTGATGGCAGGTGTCCGACTATATGTTGTGGTCTGTGTAGCAAAGGGGCCTGAAGCAGGTGGTGACATGGGAGGTCTGGCTGTTGCTGATGCGTGTTGAACTTAGCGCCCTGCCTGGGATGGGCAACTCTTGCCTTGTTAGTGGGATGCGTGGCAGCTCACAAAGTGCGTGACTGCCCATTGTTTATAGCGTATCAATTGTAGGTGTTCTCAGGCAAGAAAGCGTGGAGGGGGATGTGCCTTTCATGGTATGTGACCAGACGTAACGGTGTGTTTACCGACGGGGTGTGAGCGGGCTCCTTTCTTGGCGCGTGGGCCAAACGTGGCACCACAAATTCATTTTGGACGCGCACACTGCTATCCCAAACGACGCTCGTCGAGACGAGTGTTCGTGCCTTCATGCATAGACGCGTGCGTGTGGGTGCTGCTGCGTACATGTCGTGGACGGGTGCCATATGTGCATTACTGCGTGCGTGGGCGCTGCTGAAATATGTGCAGTCGCGTGTTGCATGCTGCTACGGGCCAGGCACAGGGGCTGTGCTCATGTTTATAGGCCCTAGCAGCATGATGCAAAAGAATTGCGCTGGCGCGGGTGTTGGTGGTTCGGCTTGCAAGGCGGCGGTGGCGGGGGCGGGAGGGCAGATGACTTGGCCTGCACTACAGGCTCAAGGAAGAGTACATACCGGTATGGCCTGATGCTGTACGTGATGCAAGGTGTGGGGCTGGCTTTGGCGAGGTTTGCCACGCGCGCGGGAATCCGGTGAACTGAAACAACTATTGGAGAACTGTAATAAGGCAGTAAGACACGCATATGGGTATATTTTGCCTCGACGTTCCTCCCAGATCACCAGTATGATGTGCTCCGTCATGGTCTTGACCCACGGGTCTGCGCACCCTTCGATGGCTTCCATGCTCTTTCGCACCTTAACGTTAGCCCGATCCTGCCCATTGTCAGCACATTGACATCAGCCACTCTATTTAGGATCACGCAGCCAGTCCCGGACGCCTGACTACATAATCCTTCACATTTTGCAAGCTCCAGCAACGAAACGCAGCAATGGACCGGCACGCTGTCCAGAGGCGCGCGCCAGCGCGCGCTGAGCAGCAGCGGCAGCGCGGCCTCCCCAAGAGCAGCAACAATGGGTTCCGGAGCGCCAATAACGCAACAGTAGCTACGCGGTTGGGGCTTCCAGGGGCGCCGGCACCGCTGCGGAGTAGTGCTCCGCAGCGGTGCCGGCGCGTGCGGACCCTCTTGCCACAGGCGGAAGCGGCAAGGGCGCGCCGAACGTCCGGCCATGGCGTCACAGGTGGGAATGCTTACCATGCCGTTATGAAGAGAGGCCTACAAGCGAGTTGGATCGGTGCGGCAAGAGAGAGTATAGTCTAGAGTCTAGACGGGCATGCCTGCTTGGAAGTTGGGGAGTTGTGGGCTAACGTTATGCACAGAATTGGTTGGGGAATGGCTGGGGAGGGGTGCTGAATGGGCTCCCGTACCGGCGGTGCTGTGGTGCTGGCGTACCAGGGGCAAACCGTACGGTACTCGTCACCATAAGGGGTTGGGGATCGGGCTACTGCAGGGGCACGGCCAAACCAGTCTTCGCCACCGTGCTGGACCGCCTCTAGCATGGACTGCCTCAACTGCCTCGCTGACTGTGCTGAGCATGTGTGCCGCGCCAGAGAGCGAGCACACTGGCCAGCAAAGGGGGGTAATGCCACAGGCAGCACCAGGATAGGATCACGCCATGAGCGCCGACAGCTGAGTCAGGCCCACCCCTGCGCACCGTATCCACTCAGGGACCACGGCAACCACCACCTGCAGTTGCTGCACCCCAACACTGTCCCATTGCCCCCTACCCATACCCACTTCCTACGCGATTACGGTACACGAACACACGAACTGTATGTCCCTCAAGGCAGACGTTGTATGCCTGGGCTCCCATTGCCAGCTGCTCTGAAGTGGATGCCTCTTACCGGTGTACGTCCTGCACACCCCAGGCACAGCAGGCGGCGGCAACCCCGCGGCGGCGCGCCGGGACAACATCGGCGCCGGCATGGACGTGGTGGACATGACCAGCATGGCACGCAACCTGACCTAGGAGCTAAGACACGTGTGCCAGAGGCATGGTTCAAGGGGCATGTGTGCGACGTTGTTCCACGGCCATGGACGTGGTGGACGTCACTGGCATGGCATGGAACTTGACCTAAGCCACGTGTGCGGCTGGACATGCGGCATAATCTGGGTGCTAAGACACATGTGCCGGCTTAAGGTGCATTGAGGCTTGGGGGCGACGTCGTTCCAGGAGCATATAAAACACTTTTTCCACCTGAGTGGAACAGTATATGCGTTGGGTGCCTACAGAGGTGGTCCGCGGCACAGTGGCTGTTGCGGAACGGAAGGTGGTGCGTGCGTTGCTGGCAGAGGTGGTGTCAGGGCTGCTGCGTGCGCATGCAGCGCTCAAGGGTGTGGGTGGTGACGGCACTGCTGATGTAGTCTTCGTAGTGGGGCCCAGGCAGCCGACGATCGATTGCCGAGAACGGGCAGATGCTGTCATCGTATTGGGCGTCCGGCTTCTGGTTGATGCCGGCCTCCGCACGAGCAGCAGTGCGGGGCCGCGCATGGTGGTCGCCTTCCTGACCATTGCCGCCACCACACGCGACCCCCTGCTGCTGCCTGTTAGGACGCCGGCATCAACCAGAAGCCGGACGCCAAGTACGATGCCAGCATCTGCCCGTTCTCGGCCACAATCGGCTGCCTGGACTCGCCCAACTACGAAGCCTACATCAGCAGTGCCGTCACCACCCAGACGACACGTGTGCCCATGGGCACGTGCCGCCGGCACGTACGGCAGGCCATGATTAGAGATTCAAATCAACACGCGTGTGTCCTTGTTCCGCCGGCATGGCGATGGGGGTGCGTGGGCATTGCGATAACAGGCTTGTGCTGCCCGCTCACACCCCCATGACCGTATGTGGACGGGTGATGACATGTACCGTAGTGGACGGGTGATGACATGTACCGTAGTGGACGGGTGATCAGACATGCATGAATGCGTGCGTGGGCGTGTGTGGTCGCTGCTGAAACGTGTTGCATGCTGCTACGGGCCAAGGCACAGGGGCTGTGCTCAAGTTTATAGGCCCTCGCAGCATGATGCAAAAGAACTGTGCTGGCGCGGGTGTTGGTTGTTCGGCTTGAAGGGGCCGGTGGTGGGGGCTGGATGACTTGGCCTACACTCCAGGACTGGGGAAGAGTATATACAGGTATGGCCTAGTGCTGTACATGTTGAAGGTGGGGGGCCAGGGCCCCCCTGTGTGGGTTGGGCTGGCTGGGCGAGGGATTCGCCGCTTTCGAACCCAGTGCACTGAAAACACTTCTGGAGAACTGTTATAAGACAGTAAGATGCACAACAGGTTTCAACCGCGCTTGTGGGTACCGCCATTATACCAAAATGAGATATGCGCTGCTCGGTCATAGGAAATTATGACCCACGGGTCTGTGCCAGGTCTGCGCACCCGTTGGCCTCCATGCAAGTACAGTTTCGCACTCTACCACGTCAGCTCCAAATCCGACACGGCCATTTGCCAGCCGTTTGGCACCACCAGCAATACAACAAAATAACAAATAACATCTGTGTAAGCACACTACTGCACATTGCACGCTTTGGCAAACGAAACGCGGCAATGGACCGGCACGCTTTCGCGAGCGCGGCAGAGGCGCGCGCCGAGGAGCAGCGCCAGCGCGGCCTCCCCAAGAGCAACAACAATGGGGTCCAGGGCGCCAATACCGGTGATGGCAACAGCAGCTACGCGGCTGAGGCTTCCAGGGGCGCCGGCACCGTCGCGAACCCTCTGGCTACGGGCGGCAGCGGCAAGGGCGCGCCGAACGCGGTCACGTCCGGCCTCGGTGTCACAGGTGTGCATGTCTCCATTAAAGATGCTTACAAGTGCGGCAAACACTTTGGAAATGCGCAGACCTGCTTCCTGTGGCGAACGCGGGCTACACGTAGAGTGTGCGCCGGAGCATTGGGGGTGGCTGTGCTTGGTAGTTGCACTTTAGGGGCGCGTGCTGAGGGTGTGGAGTTTGACGCTGGGCAGCTGACGTTACGAGGGGCAAGGCTGCCTTGGTCACTCGTTACCAAAACCCTGGACCGTTCCCTAGCCTAGCTGAGCTAGGCTAAAAGTCGTTGCGCAAGCGAGCGAGCTCAGGCGCAAGTTAGGCGCGCGGAGGGGCAGCGGCAGGGCCTTCTCCGTGCTCTCCACTCAGGGGCCTTAGTAGACAGTTGACACCTACCCGCCGTCGCTGCAACCCAATACCCTCCCATGATCATGTCCATGCACTATTCCATCATGGTGCAGTAGCTTTGTGTCCTTGAAAGCAGACGTGGCATGCCTCGCCCGCCACCCATACCAGCTGCGTGCGCGTAGACCTATGTGGATACCTCGCGCCGGTGTGCGTCTGCCCGCACCCTGCACAGCAGCACAGGCCAGGCACACCCCTACAAGGTTCCTCGCGTTTTGCGTGTGCCCCAGGCACGCAGGTTACGCGCGGCACTGCTGGCCCTCCGGGCACGCAGACTCCACCCCCGCGCGTAACCTGCGTAACCCCGCAGCCGAACTTCCCGTCCCCCCAATACACGTTCATTTTCTCGCGTTTCACGTGTACCCCAGGCACAGGCGGCGGCAACCCCTCTGCGGCGCGCCGCGACAACATCGGCGCCGGCATGGACGTGGTGGACATCACCAGCATGGCACGCAACCTGACCTAGGAGCTAAGACACGTGTGCCAGAGGCATGGTCCCAGGGGCGTGTATGTGACGTTGTTCCACGGCCATGGACGTGGTGGCAGAACCGGCATGGCACGCAACCTGACCTGAGACACGTGTGCCGCTGGACACGCGGCATGACCTGTACATGGTGTTAAGACACGTGTGCCCCTGGCACAGCCTAATAAGCAGCATCGGGGCGTGGGGACGTCCTCGTTCCGAGGGTGTACAAGTCTTTATCGTACTATCATCTGTGCGGTACACTATATGCGCTGAATGGGGAGGCACGTGTGCCCAAGGACATGGCCGACGACACGCACGTACACGTGTGTCCTTGTTCCACTGGCATGGCCGTGGTGCGTGGTGCGTGGGCGTTGTGGCAATAACAGGTCCGTGGTGGCATGCATTGAGCGTATGGGCTGGCATGGGCTGGTAGGTGCCATTGTGATGCATGGCATCAATAAACACAGGTACGAGACACGTGCGCCGGTCACAACGCAACGACTAAGAGCGCCCATTGCAACGCAATAGCAGTGCTGCGTGGCCTGTGGTAGTGTGGTAGTGCATGGTGCTGGCCAGGGTAGTAGGAAGGAGCGCAGCTGCAGTTGTATTACGTAGCAGCGCGGCGCGCGTTGTGGGGCACATGGGGGCCTAGGGGACCAGGTGGGGGCTCAGAACCTTGCACGGATTTGTGTGCGGACTGCATGCAAGTAATCAAAGCACGGCTGCGGGACAGTAGCAAGTACCGTAATGTCAAGAACAGCTTTCTACGTTAGGGTTGCACAACCAATACCGGTAGTATGTGTGTTTGCTCGCCTGCTGCGTGCGAGGCCGATGTTGTCTCTCCAAAGTTGGTACCGGTACCAGACATGAACACAAATAAGCCGGTCAGGTTGGCACTGGAACGGTACGGTATGTGCGGGCTGCTGGCATGCTGTCCTCGTGTGCAAGGCATGTAATCTCGAGCTCTGCAGCCTCGTTGAACATTTTACGTCCAACTGGCATTGTGTGTACCCATACCTGCAACCCGGAGCCTACAAGCATACCGCTGGCCTGTCCCTTCCCGTCTCCTTACCTGTAAACCTTTCCACAGAAAAATAACCGTATGATACAACAACGGGGCCCGCACAACAACGACACAGCTCCCCATACATGCAGGCTACGTGCACCCCGGAAGCTTGTTGGTCGTCATGGCTGGCATTTATGTGTATTTTTGCAGGCTCCTACAATAACAGGAAAGCGAGGATGGCAGCCAGCCAGCCTGGTGCAGCTCGCTGATGCTCTGCGCGAGGCCGAGCAACGAGCACGTGTCCAGCACACCAGTCACCAGAAGCTTCATACCGACAGCACATTAAAATTCCTGAAACATATACCATGCATGATAGGGATACAAGCTTGTTCGACGTAGCACTGGCGGTGTTTCTGCGCCTCGCTCCAGAACCCGCGTCGCCATGGGCCGAGTCAGTAGTCACCTAGAGAGCTGCTGAGCAAGATCTGCATCACAAGGGGAAGAATTTGGATAAAAGTTTTCTGCGTGCAACTATTCCCGGAGTCGTGTTGGTCGTGGTGTTACCAAGAGAAACTTCGGCCTTTGTGGTTGTAGCAACGAGGCTTCCGGAGGATAATTGACCTAACGGATTGTCCTCATATGAGTTTTTAAGCTCATCAGTCGTGCTAACGGAGGCCATTTTGGCCTTTCAGTGACGTTCAGCCATGGCGCTGTCGGCGGCGCGAACAACGGCGGCTCATGCAGCAACAACAAAACGTGGGGCAAAGAACGTTGCCCGTGCCGTCGCTGGTCAGGTGAGGCTGGGCATTAGGGTCTCCGCAACCGCTGCGGCGCATCGTCTTCCACTCCGACACTGTTCGGCGCTTGGACTAATGCGCCCTTTCCCATCAAGCTCGGGTAACATATGTCAGCTCGTTTTCCGAAATCGAGCTCGCCAAACCTTTCGGCATCCGACTTGAAGTGTCTGGGCTGTTGCGCACCACGTCTCAAAAGTGCTGATGTCGACCAAGACTGAACCTTCGCCGCAACCCATCCCCCACTGTGCTAACCCTCAGGTGCCTGGAGCATCGCATCAGGGGCCCAACCCAAACAACGTCAACGGCGTAGCTCCCGGCCAGCCGGCACCGCTGGGCCAGCCACACCTGCAGCAGCCACCCCCTGCTTACCCGACCGCTACGGCGCCCCTGCCAAATGGACTCAACGGCGTTGTCCCAGCAATCAACGGTGCTCCGGCGGGGGGCGTGCCGTACCCTAACGGAGTGCCCGGCATGACGCTGCCTGGGACGGGAGAGGCCAACGCACAGCAGCAGCAGCAACAGCAGCAGCAATACGCCGCGGACCTCGGCCAGAGGCTGCTCTTTGATCAGGTGGCCGCGCTGCAACGACAGGTGGGTGCCGAGCTAATGAATGATTGAATTAGTAAAGTAAATCAATGAATAAATGAGCTAATAAGACGAGGGACAAAACCTTGAGCGGCCTGGAGAAACGCCAGGTGGGTGCCAAGCCTATTAACATGGCCTTGCACTGCTTTCATGAGGGCTCGCGGTGCGGCTGCAGACGTTGTAGTGGCAAGGGGTGCTCGTAAGAGGGTGCGCGGGCTTGCCCCATAGTCCTCCAACCAGCAAGCGCCGGTGCATGGCGCTTGCAGAAGCACCTGTCCATCCTTCGCCTTGCCCCTTCCTGTCCCAGTCCCTTACTGATCCCACCCGGTTCCTACCTCCTCCCGTACCCCCTCCCTTCTCCCCCCAGCTGATGGACATGACGTCCCTAATGGTCAGCACGCAGGCGCAGAACGCCGCCCTGATGAGCCAAGTCAGCTCCCTCACGGCCCAGGTGCAGACCCTCGCGGGACAGGCGGCGGCGCCGCCTGCACAGCCGCCGGCAATGCCGCCGGTTGCGCCCCCCGCTCCTACTCCTCCTACTGCTGTTCCTGCACCGGCGGCGGAGGTACCGGCGGTGGTGCCGACGGCTCCCGTCCCTCCGGTGGAGGCCGCGGCCGTGCCGGCGGTGGCACCGGTCGCGGCACACGTGCCGCCTCCGCCTCCCACCCCCGGCCCCACCCCCGCACCCGCTCCTGGCCCTGCTGCGCCTCAAGAGACGGCGGTGGCGCAACCGGCTGCAGCTGCTGCTGCACCAACCGCGGTTCAAGCCGTCGCGCCTGCTCCTGAGCCGGCCCTGCAGCCACAGCCAGCGGCGGCAGAGCCCGCACCAGCCCCCGTTGCGGCTGCCACACCCGTCGTTGCTCCAGCCCCAGTCCCAGCCGTAACCCACACCCCAGCACCAGCTCCAGTCCCAGTCCCAGCCGTGGCGACAGCTCCGGCCGCCACGGAGGCCGCACCACAGCAGGTGAAGGCAACTGCTGAGCAGGCAGAGAAGAGGGAGTTTAGGACGGGTGACCGCGGAGAGCGAACGGCTGCGTCTGGTGAGGGGCGGCAGCGGGAGGGCAAGGGGGGCCGGCAGCAGGAGCGCGGTCAGGACAGGAGGAGGCAGGGTGACAGGGAGCAGCGCAACGGCGCTCCTGCAGCAGCGGCAGCAAGCCAGGTGTCTCATGGCCAGGAGGGTATGTGGGAGCATGGGCAGCGAGAGGAGCAGCAGCTGCACGGAGAGCAGCAGCAGCAGCGGCAGAGGCGGCAGGAGGAGCGGGCTCAGGGTGCGGAGGGGGCCAAGGGTAAAGAGAAGCCTATGGACCCGTTTGAGGAGAAGATCCGCGGCTGCGGCAGCGCACGGGGGCTGCTTATGCTCTTGGAGGAGGGCCGCGTTACCCCACGCCTTGCGGTGATCGCAGCGCAGCAGCTGACGCGCCTGGCGCGGGAGGTGCAGGCGTGGCAGCAGCAGCAGGTGATGGAGGCGGCGGCGGCGGCGAGGAAGCGTGGCGAGGCGCCGCCGCCGCCGCCAGGGTCGGCGGCGGCGATTGCGCTGCGGCAGCAGGCGGCGGCGGCGGCCAAGGCGGCGAAGAAGGCGGGGACGGTGGTGCACCTGGATGCGGCGGCGACGGCGGCGGCGCAGGTGGCGGCGGCGGTGCAGGCTGAAACGAATGCCATCCGGGTAAGCGCTTGCCTGTCCTTTCCAGTCTCTAGAGTTGTGTGAGCTTTCTGGCTTGCTGTTACCGTTGCAAGGACGTCCTTGCTAGGAGGGATTATAAATCTATCATCATTAAATCTCGGGAATGGGTTACGAGCAGGTGCACGAAAAGCTGCTGTTTTCACATGCCTGTCGTAGCTTGCAACCAGAGGCTCGCATGGTGCAATGAGAGCAAGTACGCATTTTTCAGTGCCTCCGGACGTTACCAAGCTGCCACTTTCATGTTCGTCACCCGCAGGAGCTTCACGGCAAGCTGCTGGGCCGTTTCATCACCCCCGGCGCCCTGGCCAGCATGCGCCCCTCCTTCATCAACTCCTACGTCACCCTCACCTCCGTGTGCGCCGAGCTGTCCATGCCGCCGCCACGTGCCTTCGCCGGCGCCGTACGGCAGCTGGTTTCGGAGAACGTGTCGGAGCTGAGCGCAGCTGACGTGGCGGCGGGCATCGCCGCGGTGGCGCAGCTGGACGGGACGGTTGCCCCCGGTGTGCTGGAGAAGGCGGCCAAGGTGCTGGTGGCCTCGATCGGGGCCGAGGGAGGGGAGGGGGAGGAGCCCGAGGCGGTGCAGGGCAGCGGCGAGCATGAGGGCGAGGGCGAGGGCGAGGCTCGCGAGGCGGTTAAGCTGCGTCGGCTGACCGGCTGGCGGGCGCTGGTGGCCGCTGGGCAGGTCGCGTCGCTGAACGCTGACGTGGCGAGGCAGCTGCTGGCAGCTGCCGGCACCCGCGCTCGTGAGGTCAGAGAGAAGCGGAAGCAGGCCGCGGAGAGGCAGGGCGGCAGGGGGCAGGGGGCTAGGGAGCGGCCTTTGGGGGCGCTGGCGGATGTGGGCGGCACGGCGCTGCCGGCGGCGGCGGCGGGGGTGCTGGCGTGCGCTGGGGCGGGCCTGCAGCGGGAGCTGGACCATGCGCTGCTCGAGCCGCTGGAGGAGGCGTCGGGGGCGGGGCAGGGCGAGGTGCTACGCGCCATGGGCCCGGCGCAGCTGCTGCAGTTGGCGAAGGCGTTCGTGGCGGCGGGCTACCAGCCACAGGTGCGTGCGCTTGGTCGCAAGGGCGAACCGGTTTTTGACATGTGTGTTTTTTGCATTTGTCTAGTAGTCTCTTTGCCGAGTTGCCGCATGTCTGTTGGAGGATGGGCGGGCTAAGCCTTGGTCCACATGTATGTAACTGTCATCGGCATGTGCCGGTGGGTGATGCTATGGCAGCCGCTTGTTCCTCAGGGCTTGCTGATACAACCCCATCTTTTATTGGCCGTGTCTTGCAGGCGCGCTGGCTTGACGCCTGGGAGGCGGCCGCAGCCGCATCCCTCCCCAGCGCCACCGCTACCCAGGCGGCATCCCTGGCTCAGGTGCTCTACGCGCTAAGCCACACGGGCCCCAACGGCCCCGTTGCGCGCCGCGGCGCCTTCCCGTCCGCGCTGGCGGAGCGGCTCTCCCTGGAGTTCCAGACCCACGGGACGCTCGGCCACACCATCACGGCCCCCGCGCTGTGCTCCCTGGCCCTGCACCTAGGAGAGCTGGCCTCCGGGTACGACCAGCGGCACGCCGTACAGCGGCAGTTCGCGGCCCAGGGTGAGGCGCTTTTGGCGGCGGTGGAGGCCTCCCTTGCCTCCCTGGACACCCCCGACATCGCAAACCTGATCCTGGGGATCAGCCTCATGGGCGTGCCCGCGCCGGCGGAGGTGTGGGGCGCGCTGCTCAGTCGCGCGACGGACGCGCGCGGTGCGGCGATGCTGGCCCTGGCGGCGGCGCGGCGGGCGCTGGACGTGGGCCTACCCGCCGGCATCAAGCAGGCGTCGCTGGACCACTTCATATCCGTGGCGGCGCAGCACGTGTCGGGCCTGCCGGGAGCCAGTCTGGTGGGCCTGATGCACCTGATCGCGGCGGTGGCGAAGAGCAGCGGCGGCGGCGGCGGCGTACGGCAGGCGCTGATGACGTCGGTGCTGCTGCGTATTAGGGACCAGGCGGCGGCGCTGACGGTGGCGGACGCGGCGCTGCTGTTCTCCGCCGCCGAGGCGCTGTCGCTGCAGCTGGCGGCGCCGCTGGTGGCGCGGCCGCTGGCGGCACTTGGCGGCGAGGCGGCGGCGGCGGCTGGCGGCGGCGACGACCACGCCAGCGTCACGCCGGCGGCGGTGCTCCGCCATGTGGCCGACGCGGCCATGGTCCCGGAGCGCATGGTCGCGGAGCTGCCGGCCGAGCGCATTGCGCAGCTGGTGGAGCTGGTGGCACGCCTGCAGCAATCGCTGGACGGTGCGGGTGGTGCGGTACCTCGCCTGGTGTCGGACGGGCAGCTGCTAGGGCTGCTGGCGCTGCTGCAGCCTGGGCTGGAGGCCCTGGGGCCGCAGCCGCTGGCGGCGCTCGGCGGCGGCGCGGCGGCGCTGGGGCTGCCGCTGGCGGCGGAGTGGGTGGAGGCGTACGCGGCGGCGGCGCTGGCGGCGGCGGCGGCGGGCGGCAGCGACACGCTGACTGTGGCGCGGCTGGGTGCGGCGCTGACGCGCTGCGAGCAGCTGGGCGGCGTGCCGCTGGGCAGCAGCCGCGGCGGCTGGGCGGACGGGTTCGTGTCCGACATGCGGGTGCGGCTGGCGGCGGCGCCGCCGACGGCGCTGACGCTGGTGCTGCAGATGCTGGTCGCGCACGGCCACCGGCCGTCCGCGGAGTGGATGAACGCGTTCTATAGCGCCTCGAAGGCGTTCGTGGAAGCTCCCCTGCCTATGACGCAGGCGCAGGCGGCAGGGGCGGCGGCGGCCGTCGCCGCCATCACCCCCGGCATGCCGTCCCCCGCATTCGGCGCCAAGGGAGCCCGCTCCCGGCCAGCCCCCGCTCCTCCTGTCAAGCCAAAACCCACCACACCTGCCACTCCTGCTGTTGCTTCGTTCACCGCCGGGCAGCTAGCATCCGTGCTCAGCGGCCTGTCCACCCTGCAGCTGCCGGGTCCCGTACCCGTATCCTGGCTAGTTGCCGCTGTACGGCAGGTCGAGGGCCGCGCCGTACAGTTCTCGTACCGGGACCTGACGGAGGCGACGTACGGCATCGTACGGCTGGGCGGCTCCATGCGGGAATCGGTTGGGAACCAGTTGGTGATCGTGTCGCAGGCCAAGGTGGCTGGTGCGCCGCTGCAGCTGCTGACGCGCACGCTGGAGGTGGTCGCGGCGGTGGAGGGGCAGAAGGTGCCCGCAAAGTGGTGGGAGGAGGTGCAGAAGGCGGCAGCGGCGGCGCTGCGTGCTAGGGTCGCCAGCGGCAGCGAGGGTGCAGCTGAGGAGGTCGCAGGGCTAGTCGCCGCGGTGCTGGCCCTGCGTGAGCAGCGAGCGAACGTTGAGCTGAGTCAGCAGCTGGCGGAGGCGATGGCTGCGGCGATGGCCTGGGATGGCGGGCGGGCGGCGGCGTCTTTGCCTTACAAATCGGCCCTGTCGTACGTTGAGGCGTGCGCGGAGACGCCGGCTCTCGGCCAGCCGCCTGTCGTACTCCTTGACCAGTACGTGTCGTACAGTACGGCAGAGCTGGGCAGGTTTGTCGAGATGCCTCCGGCGGGCGCGGAGGCGGAGGCGGAGGCCGCAGCGGAGGCTGCCGGTGGCGTTGGCGGAGCGGAAGCGAGGAGGGCGAAGGCACGCGCTGCGAAGAAGGCGGCCAAGGGCAGCGGAGCAGCTGGGTCCGCGCTGCCGCCAAGGCTGGCAGCACACCTTCCACACGCCACCGAGGTGGGTCGCATGCTCCTCCAAGTGCCAGCGGAGCGGCGGCCGGCGCGGTCGGGCCAGTGGCTGGCGGCGCTGGTGGCGGCGGGCGCGTCGGCGGCGGCGGCGCTGCCGGTGCCGTCGGCGGCGGCGGTGCTGACGCTGGCGGCGAGACTGGGCACGGCGCAGAACGGTACGGCGGCGGAGGCTGGCTCGCCGTTGGCCAAGCTGGCGGAGCGTGTCAATGATGCCAACATGGAGAGGTCGCCGGAGCTGGCGGCCGACGTGGCGACGGCGCTGACGGACCTGGGTTTCAAGCCAAGCAGCAGGTGGGTGCACGGGGACGGCATGTCGCTGTTGCTTACTTGCTTTGCTGCATCGTGTTGTGCGGCTGTCCTCAAACTGCTTCCTCGCAGCAGCATCACGCGGTGCTGCTGCTCCTCGCTGCGGCCCGCCGTGCGGCACCCTGCACCCTTCGCCCGGCCACGACCCCCTCACATGCTGCAGGTTGTTTTGTTGCATGTTGTGATGCCCCTGCTTTCCGCCTTTTAGCCTTGGCGAGGCCGCCTCCTGCTTGCTGCCCAGCCGCCTGCCTGCCCGCTGATTTGATTCCACATATCAGTCGCTGTTGTCCTACTTTTGTAACCTATGTGTGTTACCTCGGCCCATCCCAATTGCCCACAGTCTGGCCGACGCCGCCTCCCGCTCGTTGCCCGGCCGCCTGCGCACCCTCACACCCGAAGAGGCCCTCTCGGCTCTGGAGGCCTTGGAGGCAGCACGCTCGGACAGCAGCAGCAGCACCAGCACCACCAACAGGAGCCCCATCGCCTCAGCCAAAGCCCCGGCAGCCAGCAGCAGCACCAGCAGCGGCGACAGCAGCGGCGCCCAGTCCGATGCCGCTTTGGCCACAGAGCTCGCACTGTACATCTCGAGCAGGGTGCTCTCCGACCCCAACCAAGCGCACTACGCCATTGGGCTGCTGCGCACCGCGGCGGAGCTGCACCTCCCCCTGCCAAGTGCCGTCGTGGATGCCACGTGCGCGTGGTGCGGGCGCGTGCTGGCCTGGCAGGAGGACCAGCCGCACGCCACGGCGCCGCCCGAGGAGGCCACGCCTGCGGAAAAGGGCGCGTGGCCGCTGCTGGCAGCAAAGCACCTGGTCAGCTTCCTAAAGGTTCTCATCGACCTGCCCATCCTCCGCGCCAGCGGCACCGCCAGCACGCCCAGCAATGACTACAAGCTTCCGGAGGAGCTGCACAGCACCTACTGCTGGGCGGTGGAGCGTTGCGCGACGGCGGGCGGGATGGGCGGCCTGCGTGGGCTAGCGGAGGCGGTGTATGCGCTGCACGACCTGGGCTGCCGCCCGGACGACGACCCCGAGTGGCGGGCCGCCATGGGGGAGGCGTTCATGCGCGAGGTGGAGGCGGAGGGCGACAGCATCCGGCCCCAGGACGCGTCCGAGTCGCTGTTCATGCTGGCGTCGTGCTGGGAGGGCAACTGGACGCTGTTGGCTGCGCTCACCTCCATGCGGTACAGCCAGCGGCTTGCGGCGCAGGGGTACGCGCCGGAGGGCGGCCAGGGGCAGGGGGAGCAGCAGCAGGGCGGCGACGAGGCGGAGGGGCAGGAGGAGGAGGAGGACTGGGGCAGGCCGGTGGATTTCGCGGACGTGCTGATCCTCCTGCGCGCGTTCACGGCGGCGAAGCAGCCGCCGTCGCCGGTGCTGCTGGGGCAGGTCGAGGCGATGGTGCGGGCGCACATGCGGCACGCTGGGGAGGGCAAGGCGGCGGGGGCGGGGGCGGGGGCAGGGGGAGCCGTTGGCGGGGAGCTCATCAAGGACGACGTCCTGGCCGAGGTGCTGGAGTCGATGCTGATGATGAACCACAACGCGGGACCTGCCTTTGTCCAGGTGCGTGCGTGCAGCGGGGCAGGGGCTGGTGCTCCATGGTGCCTCCTCGGACCTGGTGGCCGCATGCGGCTGAAGGGCCCGTGCGGCCCGGAGGTGTGCATGTGCGAAGGGGTGTGGCACCTGGCGGCATGTCGCTTGGGCTTCCTTTGCCCAGTCTGAATGCACGGCAGTCGGGTGCTCATCAAGCCTCGCAAATACTCATGTTTCTACACTGATCGTGTCCAATGTTTGACGTGGCATTGCTGGTGTCCTTGCAGGACTTGGAGGCGCACACCCGCGCGCGGCTGCAGGTGCTGCCGGCGCCGCTGCTGGCCAACGCGCTCCGCATGTTCTACCGCTCCGACCACCGCGTGTCCAGCGACTTCCTGGACGACGTCGCATCACGCCTGCAGGTGCGGCCCCATGCCACGTGCCACGTGCGCCACCTGCCTAGCCACTGGCCCCTCCTCCACCCGTTTGCCACACCACCACGCCAGCCGTGACAATTACAGCACCGCGTACCTTGCGGTGGTCCCAATCGCGGACATGAAAACAACTTGCTTTTCATGGCAGGCTGTGGCGCCCCGCCTGGACACCGCCGCCGCCGTGGACACCATGCTGTTCCTAGCCTTCCAGCACATGAAGCACAAGGAAGAAGACCAGCGGCGCGGGCGGTCCGGGAAGCGCAAGCTCAAGCACGTGCCAGTCATGCAGGTGCGCCGGCGCGGTGTGGGTGTACGGCACGGGACGGGTGTACTGCACCATGTGAGGGGGATAACCGCAGAGCGTTCAAGTAACTGAAGCGGAAACAGTCTGCTCTCGGCCTGCGGAGAGCGAGGTTCGTGGCAGGCGAGAAGCAAGGCACCAGGTGTACGGCACAATGTGCGGGGGGTGTGGGGTAACCGTGGAGTGGCAAAAAACCAACCGGAAACGCCCCAGGGGTGTGTGGGGTGTGGAGTCTAAAACTTGAACCGGTGTTTCCGCGGCTGCGGCGGATTATGGCGTGCTGGCTTGGCTATCAGGTTGGCTCCATGCCACGTGTGATATGCCGCCAGGATGCATAGGGTTGCACCAAGAACGCAACCTGGCCGAAGCGGCAGGCCCCCAGGCGCGGACCGTGCGCATGTGTGCCACCTGGCACACGGCCCAGGGGCCGCCCTGCGCGGCAGCCTTTGCGGTTACCGCCGCCCAGTCCACTCGTCGCCACACGTCCACCGTGACGGGCTGACAACCACCTCATTGGCCCTCCCGCTACCCGCGTGCCTGCAGGTGCTCCTGGAGAGGACTGACGGCGAGGAGCTCAAGGTCCTAGCGGACCAGGTCCCAGACTCGGTCCTGCGCCACTACGTCGCGCAGCTGGTCGGTGTGATAGCGGTGTACGAGCTGCAGCTCCCGCACAGACCGACGGATGCCGAGCTAGAGAAGGCCGAGGCGCGGGGGCAGGGGCAGGGCGCGGCGCGCACGGCGCAGGAGCGGTGGCTGCTGGGGCTGCAGGCGCTGACGTCGGGGCGGCTGGAGGACGTGGGGTGGACCAACCTGTCGTGGCTGATGCAGCTGATGGTGCAGGAGCGCCTCGCGCCGGAGCCGGCGTGGCTGAGCGGCGTGTACAGGTGCGCGTGACGCTTGTGACGCGTGTGTAGCGTGTACCGTGTAGCGTCTTGCTTGGGCTTGTGGCCTTTGTGCCTAGTACGGCACCGGACCCGCCGCCCCCGCCGCGTGCACAGCTGCAGCCGGAGGCCGACCTCAACCTCATCCGATCCCCTTCGCCCTTCCTATGGTCTCTCTGTTTCCCCTCTCCCGCCACCAACCACATAAATGGGTATTGGCACCATGTTCGGTACTATCCTCTTACCGCCAAAGCCTCCCACGCAGCTGGAGGCCTTTGAGATGTATTTCCTTTCTGTGAAAGGACACACGTTACGCATCAAGTTTACAAGTCTGAATTCTATGGTTATATTGTTAACCCCTCCCAGGCAGCTGGAGGCCGACCTTGCGACCATCAACCCGGTGGAGCTGCCCATGGTGCTGCGCGTGCTGTGCGCGCTGGGCTACCAGCCGCACCTGAGCCACACGCTGCCCGCCAAGCTGGCTGCAACCCTGGAGGACCGCATGTCCGAAATCGCTGTCGAGTACAGCCCCGCGGTGAGGGTCGCGGTGATCCTACTGTCCACAGGGAAAACCTATCTTACTGTGAAAAGCATGGCGCTGTTTCCATGGCTGCACACACGGCTGCCAGCCAGGGGCGGAAAGCTTCACCTCTCGACCGCCTGTCCGGTCGCCGTCCAGCAACCGTACCCCAACGCGTCCTTCGGCGTCTGCCCGCCGGCCCCCCGACTCCTGAGTGCCTCGCGACCTGGGCCGGCTTCTTCGCACCATGCCTCGGCCCCCCTATGCTCCCCAGACCCCTAAACCACCTGGCCCTTTGCCTCATGCCACACTCACTTCCCCACGTACCCTCGTACCCTGGCAATGTGCAGATCGTGGTGAACCTGCTGGGCGCCGTGTCCGCCATGGGCCACGTGCTCCGCACGGAGGTGCTGCAGGCGGTGGAGCGCCTTGTGGCCGCCAGGCTGCCTGGGGCGGCCGCCGGGCCTGCGGGCGGGCCTCGCCACGTGGTTGAGTCCTTCGGTTGCCTCGAGCTGGTTGAGATGTGCATGGTGAGCGGGGCCGGTGCCGTGCGTTGACGCGAGAAGTGTCTGCATGGTGGATGCCTGCGCTGGGGTTGCCTGGGCGGTGGCGGTATGGTTAAGTGTGCTGCATGTGTGTTCAGGCCAGGCGATACCGGGATCTTGGGGTGCTTGCGGCTCCGCGACCAGGATCACAAACTTATGCACCCATCGCTCCCACCTTTTCGCGAGTCCACGAGTGCCGGCAACCAGTGCTGTTTATCATGCTGTCTGTTATGCCGCGCAGGCCTTCCAAAGCAGCCAGTACAGGCCATCTGCGCCGCTCCTTGCGAGCACCCTCGAAGCCACGGACGCAATGCTCCGCCGCACGATAGCGCGGGTGCAGCAGCAGGGCGGCCGCGGCAGGAGGCAGCAGCAGCAGCAGCAGGGCGAGGAGGAGGGCCTGGGGCAGGACATGTGGGCCAGCGTTGCGCACCTGTCGATGGTGCTGACGTGCCTGACACTGTGGGACGCCGAGCCCTCGCGTGAGCTGCTGGGCCGGGTGGCACAGCTGCTGCCCGAGCTGCTGGAGCGGTCGGTGCTGGCCGAGTCGAGCCCAGAGTCGTTCTTCAAGCCCCTGTGCTCCATACTGCTGGTAAGGCGGTGCCGTGTGAGAACGAAGGCAACACTGGGCTGGGGTCTTTGGCGCGACTGGGGCCGAGCGCGCGCCAGCAGCTTTGCCGTGTTGGCCGCACTGGCAGTAACGGTACCCAGTTCCTTGCGCACAGTAACCGTTTGAGCCGCCGCCTGCCACCCTCTATGTTGTGCATTCCCGCGACCCCGTTTCGTAAGCAGCCCCTGCAGTACCGACACTGACCGCCCGCCGCTTGCTCCCCTCCCTCCTTCGCGACCATCCTCCAGAGCCTGGGCCACTGGGGCTTCCGGCCCTCGGACGAGCTCCTGGGCCGCATCCAGTCCATCATCGACGACGCTGACGCACTGTACGGCAGGTTCTACCCATCGTACGACCCACGACCCGGCCGCCAGGCCGTAGTGTACCTGCAGCAGCTGGCGGCGCTACCCCGCGACGCAATGGCGGCGGCGCAGGGCATGGGCACAGGCGGCTCCCGACGGAGTGCGTCCGCCCTGGAGGAGGAGCTCAGCGCACTAGAGGTGACGCCGCGAGGGGCCCTGGGGGCAAGGCCGGGGGCAGCGACCACGGTAGGCCGGCATGGGCCGCCTGGCCCGGAGCAGGTGCAGGTTGTGCCGCCCAAGAGGGGCGGGCCGGCCAAGGGCTTTGGTGGAGCCCAGGGCGGGGGCGAGGTGCTGCCGGTGGAGTTCCGCGACCTGAACACCACCGAGGCGGCCAGCGGGGTGGGGCAGCAGCAGGACAAGGGGGAGGCGTGGGATGTGCAGGCGGCTGCGGCGGACATCATGGCGGCGTTTGCGCAGGCGGAGGCGGGGGTCAGCGGCGCTGCAGGCGGCCCGGCTGCTGCTGCTCCTACTAGTGCGGCATCCGCTCAACCGGCCCCCGTCCCCGAGGTGCAGGTGGACGTGAGGAGCACGCGGGGGGAGGCCAAGGGCGGCCGGGCGCCGTTCAAGCGGCGGCGGCAGGAGGGGCAGGCGGGCCGGGCGCCGGCGCCGGGTCAGAGCACCATGGCTGCCACTGCGGAGCTGCTGCAGAGCCTGGGGATGCAGGGGCTGCCACGGGTGCCCACTGGTGCAGTGGGGCAGCAGGTGCAGGGGCAACAGCAGCGGCAGCGGCAGCATGTTGAGGTGGAGGTGGAGATGGACGGGGGGGAGGCGGCGGCGTCGGTGGCGAGCGCGTGGGCAGCGGCGAACGGGGTTGGCGGTGGTGGTGGTGGGGCAAGGATGAACCCGGAGGACCCGAGGACGTGGAACCTGCTGGACGCTGAGCTGGGAGCGGGGCCGGGGGCTGCGGGCGGTAGGCCGATTGAGGTGGTGGAGCCGGAGGTGGTGGAGCCGTGAGGAGTAGGTGTGGTTGGCTGCCCGGTGGACTAGGGTTGCACTAGGGATAAGTGGTGGAAGGGAGGTGGTGGTGGAGCCGGAGGTGGTGGAGCCGTGAGGAAGGGGAGGTGTGTGTGGGGCTGCACGGTGGGTTAGGCATAAGTGGTGGCTAAGGTGGTGCGGGGAAGGGAGGTAGTAGTGGAGCTGGTGGATCTGGAGCCGTGAGGAGGAGGACGTGAGGTGTGGGCTAGGGTGAAGGGACAGGAAGGGATGGTACAGAGTGAGCGCCGCTTGGGTTTGCTTGCTCAAGTGCGTCTTGGCAGTCGCGTTTAGATCAGGCCGCGGTGCGCTTGGTGCGCTGAGTTGCGGTGTGCTTGGTGCCACGGGTTGCGCGTTTGCTTTGCACGTGTCCGCCACAGGGAGGTAGTGGTGGAGCTGGTGGTCATGGTGCCGGAGGAGGATGTAAGATATGGGCTAGGGTGCAGGTGTGTTGATTTATTCGCAACGGGAGTTGCCATGTGTTTTAACGAATAGTAGAAGCATGGCTGCGAGGCACGGCGTGGGCCGCTTTGCATGAGGATCGGACTGTGGGGTTGCACCGCGGCTCGTCTGAACGCCGGCGCATGTTGTTGAAGGTGGTGTGTGCACAGACGGGACGTGCCGACGTGCTTGCTGCGGCCTGCTTTTGGCTGCAGCTGACAGCAAGAGTGCCACGTGGCAGGGGACACTCCCCTGCACTCCCTGATTGCAACCTTGGTATTGGTGTTGTTGGTACGGTAGTCTGCAGGTCACGCTCTCCTGCTGACCCAGTGTGCCCGCGTCGTTGTTTGGAATCATTGCTGTCCTCAACGTGTACTGCTAGCATGGTCCTGCCATTCCATGGCGGTGGTGTCGTCCGCCCTGGAGCACGAACTTCGCGTGGAACCGAACTGAAGGCGCCGCAGGCGCGTGGCATGTCCAGTATATTGGACTGCCCAGTATGTGCGCAACTGACGTGGCTGTAAATACGTGTTCTCCATTGCAAGCTAGGTTTGCATCCATGCAACCCTTGCAACTGACTGTTCCCGTTGTGCACGGGCTACTGACCATCGAATGCCGTTGATGGGGCACAGCTCATCGAAGCTGGCCAGCTGTTAAATCTCAGATGCGAGGTGCCACAACGGCAAGTGCAAGGAACGGAGAGTGCTTGGAAAGGGACCCTGGCCGTCGCCGTCTCACGCACGCAGCGCGTTACAAGCAAGTGCTGCCAAGGTGCCAAGGAACGCTCCCAAAGCCATGCAGTGCACATCATATTCAGCAGTGTCCACGAGAGGGTATTATCAAATGCGTGCACACATCGCTCAGGCACGCTCGAGACACAATCAGTACCGCACAGCTGCATTCACGCTAACACACAGGCGTGACCAGGACAGGGGCCAACCGTTTCGGCTAGCGCTGCCGTACTGCCGTAGGCCCGTAGCTGAGGGTACAGTGTCAGGTGCACGCAAACACTCCGGCACACTACACGCCCGCGGTTTACTAAATGGGCGTGAAACAACAGCAATCCCAATATGGCATGTGACCATTCGTTAACACCCGTTTCGCTTTGCCCCAGATGAAACGCCGTGGCTGAAACACTGTGACATGGGCGCTACCCACTACTCCCAAGCATGGATGAACCTAGACCTATCCCCTCTAGCAACCCAAATACCCAGTACATCCGATAGTCGGCAAGGAATGGCGCATATGCAGGCCAGAAGCTGCAAGATATGAGAAGGTGCATATGGCGTCTTACGCAAGTGTAGTACACCAAAGCCAGGGTGCTCACAATACCAAAGCAAGGGTGATGCTGCTGCCGCAAGGACACAGAAGCGGCCAACGACCACCAAGGGAAACACTGCAGACCAGACAGCCTCCACTTCTCATGCCCGCGTAACACGGACAAGCGGCCAGGCCGCCCATAAAACACCCATTTGCGCAATTGCAATCCTATCTGTCCGACAAGTATAGTCTTACCGTATAACCCGAGCTGTCACGCCTTCAAAGGTGTACAAGCACCCCACCATCGGACAGCCGTCTGTTACGGCACCGTCCACTGTTTATTTACCTCATTTCATTGCATAGCTGCAACACGCAACACACGCACGCAAGCCCCCCTTCCGAATGCTGTCGGCAGCATGCTGGTCCGGAGCAACATTGCGTGCTCACAACTCGTACGCCGAGAAACCAAAACGGTCAGCAACCGTCGTAAAGAAACGAGCGGCAGGCAGCCACGGGCCCTTTCGCATGATTTATTCGTTGTGCGTACATGCCATTTATCGTAGCACTGCCTGCACTGGTGGGTCCGTGGGTCCCAACTCTGCCGACTCAACCCGTGCTGGCAACCGACTTTCACCCCTCCTCTCGCCCTCCTTTATTTTTGCCTCCACCTGCCCAAGCTCCGTAGCTCCCGCTCAGTGCGACAGTTCCCCTGGCACATGTGGCCCTCCGAGGGCCCCCGCAGTCCACGCTGTCAGACCGCGGTTACACAGCCTGTGCTGCTTCCAGCAGCTTGTCGCGCTGCGACTTGACCACCACGCCCAGCTTCCGAAGCGCTGCGTCGTCGGCCGTCTTCAGCGACGCCAGCGTCACGCCCTGCTCCTTCAGCTTTTTCCCAACGTAGTCCAGTCCCAGGCCAACGCAGAAGGCCTCCACATCAGCAGCGCTGGGCGACGGCGCACGAGGGGAAGCAGCGGGTGCTGCTGCTGCTGCCGCAGGCACGGAGGCCGCTGGTGCCGTGGCACGGGGCGTCGCTTTCCCTGGACAGTGCTTGTTTACAAGCTCTGCGACGCGCGTGCGCTCGTAGGGTTTGAGCAGCACGTCAGCGGCCCCGTTGGCGAGGCAGCGGTCCAGCTCGGCCGAGTCGGCCGACATTGCGGTACACATCACGATGGGAACCTTGGCTGCGCCGAACATGCTGCGGAGCTGCGCAAGGACCTGCTCTCCTGTGTCCCCAATATCCAGGTTGTAGTCCAGGAGAACCAAATCCGGCCAGCAAGCGCCCTTGCGGACGGCTGCGTACGCCTCGTCGCTGTCGCGCGCAGGAACGATGCTCCAGCCAAACGGAAACAATACAGACTCGATGACCATCAGATTGATTTGGTCATCGTCGATGGCCAAGATTTGAAGCCGGCCGTGGACGTCATAGTGGAGCGGCTTCTGCTGGCTTGCCATTTTGGCGACTGCTTTTGGCGGGCAATTATGAATAATAAGATGGCCACTGCTAACTATGTAGCTTACAATAGCGGCCGCCCGAATCTTGTGGGTAAATCCAGCGTCCAAGACGCAGGAGACTCGGCCACACAACAGCCCCGGACGAGGAACCTAGCCTTCAAACCAGCCACTTGTATGAGGTTGAAATATATATCTCTAGTCTACTAATGCCTACAGCGCCCATGCTTTTGGCCGGTTCTGCCGAAGCGTCTGACGTAGCCACGATCCCGAGCCACCTGAGCGCGACACCTTTTCAGCTCCCTCGCCACTCACACGCATGGCAAGCACCACATAATTTTCTAGAATCATACTGCACACTAAATTCCAGCCAACAGTTCCAGTGTTTCCCGCGCACACGTCTGCCTTTCACAGTGGGCCTGCCGTAAGCTAACAATCTTCATAAAGTTTTGCAAGGACATGGAAAATGAGATCTGCTCAATTAGGGCAGGAAGGCTGCTCCTGTCTGGGGGACAACTCAACGCGGACGCTCGGAAAGGTCTTTTACGGCTAGCAGAGGTGCGCAGCACGTGTGATCATGCACCGTTTGCGTATGAATACTGAAACTTCGCTTTGCGGACCGTGTCGGTTGCGCAAAGGGCGCACTTGGGGACCGAATGGCTGGATGGTTCCCCTCGCCGCAAGGGCACACGGCTGCGCGCTACCAGCTCCTCCGCGGAGCCGTAAAGTACACCTGGCTGATGGATGCGGGAAACTGTCCCGTGGCCGATTAATGCCCAGCAGAGTAGTGATAGAGCCTATGAGCTGACTTGTGACGCCCTATGACCCCCGGGTCACCCCATCCCCCACCTCGGCAGGCAAGCCCCGTCCTTGTCCCTCACAACCCAACATTGTATTGCCGCCTTGCATGTCTGTAACCCCACATGTTGATCGGCATACGGGCGTGGAGGGCCGGGTCGAGGGTGCAGGGGGCTCTGCTCATGCGTGGGCGGCACGCGCAGCAGGGCGCAACCCCACCTCCCTAAACGGTTGCCGTTGTACATTCCGGTACTCGCCGTTACACACTTGACACGCATAATCGTATGAACCTGTGCCGTGCCGCAGTCAACTCAAACCCTTCTTCTACCACTCCGTTACGAGTACCCACCGTGCCACCCGTGCCACGTGCCACGTGTCGCAGACGGAGGACACGTTAGTCCACGTGCAATGGTTCGAGCGTACGGCAACCGGGCGGGCGGATGCCCCTGAGGAGGACACCATCGTGTTCCCGGGGGAGGCTGTGCTGGAGAAGGTGGGGCCCTCACAGGGTACAGGAACATGTGTTATCATGTGGGTGGAGTTGTTCAGCACGCGTGCAGAGTCGCAACAACATACCCATGATACGCCGTCAAGCTGCATGCGGTAGTGTGGGGAAGCAGGCAGCAGGGGGCACGGAGGCGGTGCAGGGAGGTCTCGGGGGAGGATCTGCTGCAGGTGGTGGGGGCTGCGCAACCTGTGGCAGTGCACAAAGTACGTGGGTTGATATTGGCGTTCGGAGGGGACAAGCAGGTTGACCCAAGGATGCCTAGTAACCTGCTGATGCCGTGCTCAAGCATTGGGCCTGTGTGTAATAAGGCCCAAAGCATTGGGCCTGTGTGTGCTCAGTCTGTCGGCTGTGATCAGGCAAGTGCGTGTCACGCAAAGGGGCAGCATGGATAGGGTGCGAGGAGCTCCCGGGGGAGGCACAGGTGGAGAAGATGGCCACCTCGCATCGTTGCAAGAGCCTTGTCGGCGTCCTTCCTGGGCTTTGCGTTCAAGCCCACGCTAAGGTGCCTAGTAGCCTGATCGAGCTACTGGCACCAACACTCACTGCCCGTAACTGTCCAGTATGCAGTAAGTAGTAGTGAGGAGTCAGCACTCAGGAGTACCGAGTTACGCACTTCCAACCCGCACGAATCTTACATCTGGGTCTTCGGTGGTCTTGTCCCACCTGGACCCTGCAGATACCCGGACAGAGGGCTGTGGTCCTCAAGTTCCCCGAGGACACGTCCCGCAACGTGTTCTACTGGTGGGTGCCGTGTGCGTGCGTAGCGGATGCGGTGCGGGATGTAGGCAAGTGAGCCTTATACGATACAAGACATACAGGAGTAGCAAGCGGAAAGGTGCGAGGCGAGGCAAGCCCGGAGAGTGGCATGTCGGGGACAGTGGTCACTGTCGCTGATTCTGATGCGCTGGGATACTTCGCTGAAAAAAGGAAAAGCCGGCTGTGTCGGTTGCCCCGCAACGTGTTCTACTGGTGGGTCCAGCGTGCGTGCGTACGACACACCACCGCAAGCTGCAATGCACAGCCACCAGTGCCAGCGCTCGTGGGTCTGTGGTGGGTTACAGCTGTTAGCTCCAGTCCCGCAACGTGTTCTACTGGTGGGTTGCAGCGTGCGTGCGTGCGTGCGTGCGTGTGTACGGCCCACCGCAAGCTGCAATGCACAGCCACCAGCAGTGCCAGCGCTCCTCTGGGTGTATGTGCGGGTTACGCAGACTGGCTGTTAGCTCCAGACAGCTGCAAAGGGCACTGCTTGGGTGTGCCTCAGCATGTAGCAAGGGTGAATCTCCCACACTTCGTTGGACCCAAACCGCCCGGGTTTGCCATGCTGCTGTTGTTGTCAGGCTCCAGGAGCCGCGTGGCACGGAGGCCGCCGACGACCAACGCATCGCCGCCTTCAACGCGGGGATCAACCGCACCCCAGGTGGGGATGGGGCGTGGGGGCCAACCGCAGAGCGGCAAACCAGAGCGGCAACCGGAAATAGGGGAGGGGAATAGGCGGTAGGAAGACAGACGAAACCTGTTAGTCGACGTCTGGTCGATGAAGAGCCGTTGAAATAAAACTCAAGAGGGGAGGGAGCTGAACAGATATTGTTGCGGGTTTAAGGGACCCACCGCACGCCGGGTAAGGTCGCGGGCGTCGAGTGGTCGCGGCCTTGGGGGATTGACCGCACGCCGGATGGGCTGGGGACGCGGATGGGGCCGCGGACGGGGCCGCGGATGGGGTTGGTTGGGGGCGGTTGGGGCGGGTGAGACAGACGCACATGGCAACCGCACGCCGGGTGAGGTGGGGTAGGGGCTGCGGCGGGGTGCGGCGGTGGGGAGCGTTCGGGAGCTGGTCGGGGGTCGCTGTGGGGATGGCCCGCACGCCTGGGCTGGAGCTGTGTGGTCCATGCACGTCTGACGGGGCGCTGGGGCACTGGGGCGCGCGCCATACACTAGAGAACGGGGGGAACGGCGGTTGGCGGTGGCGGGGCGGCCGGCGGTACCGATGAACTGGGCTGCACTCGGGGTTTGGGCGGGGCCCATGGGTTCCGGGGCGGCGTGGTGGACTGCGTTCCGTGTAGTTGATTCTGTTGGGCACCTGGGTGGGTGCGTGACATGCGAGCGATTGCGGAAACGGTTACGACATGACGGTTACAGCCTACGCCCAGACTGCCTCTACGCGGTGCCCTGAAGCGCTTTGCTTTGCCGTTTGCCCCCTTGCCTTGACGTGTAAGACGTGCGACGCTTTGTCCTGGCATGCTCATGTGCTTTGCTTTGATTTCGTATCGTATTGCACCTTTCCCAGACGCGGGTGTGGATGCGACGGAGGTGGCGCCGCTGAGTGCCGTTGCACCATCCAGCGCGCTGGAGCACGCACACGTGGCCAGGTGGGGTCATTGGGGAACAAACTGCTCTCGTTGTGAGAAGGTACATAAGCATTAGCATTAGGTACTGTAGCATTAGCAAACGAAGTGTGTGTGTGGGGGGGGGAGAGCTGAGGAGGTGACATTGTGCGTGAGGGCGCAACACCTGTGTCCACAACGCTGTGTGTAAGGATTGGGACGTGCAGGGTGGCAGGGCTTGGAGAGGCAGGGCATGGGTTATGGCGCAGGAACGAGGGTAGGGTGCATGGGGGCAGGGCATCCGGTGAGGCGCACCGGTATACGTAGTCGGTGTAAGGGCGAGCGCACACAAACGTGGTGATTAGGGCTGGCGATGTCGTTACAGCGAGCTAGGGGCGGGGGAGGAGGGGGAGGCATGCCCGGAGGCTGCACGGGAAGCCAGTCGGTAAGCACGTGTGGACACGTTGTGCCAGTTGATCTGTACCCATAACCATAACTCGTTTACTTCATATTCGTATCCCCTCCGCTGTGTTCCGCAGCGAGGCTGGCGCCGGCGCCATGCTGGATCTTGCGGGCGGGGCGGTGGGGCAGCTGCCGGCAGCTCCGGCGCAGACGCCCGCAAGCACCGCCTCGGTCAACGCGCAGGTGCGGCATGAACGTGTTCCTGCAACCGCACAGCGTACCGTACCGTACAGCGGGTTCCAGCTGCCGTACAGCCCGCGGCTCGCTAGTCTCCATTCGAGACGATCCCACGGCACAGCGACGGCGCCCCCACGTGCTGCATTCTCGTGCATTGGTCATGCAACGGAGCGCGACACGTGGCCGTGCCTTGTTTGTGACGGAGCAACACCTGAACGCTACGGCCCGCAGGCCACCCACCTTGCTTCCATCCTGGGCAATGCCATCGCCGTGGGGCCGCCGGAACGCATGTTCCATCCGGCCTTTTCACTCTGGTACCAATGCGCGTTACCCATGCAAGGAACATAAGCCGGCGCCCCCCTGCCCCTTACACACTGCTTGTACTTTATCCCCTACCCCAGGCCACCCACCTTGCGTCCATCCTGGGCAACGCCATTGCCGCGGGGCTGGGCGGCGGCTCACGGCCCGCGTACGGCAGCGAGGAGCAGCTGGCCAACAGCCTGCTAGCGCAGCTGGCGCAGATGCAGGCGCAACAGGTGTGTATTAAGGGGATGTGTATTTCGATTGTGTGGGGTAAGGGTGAGGGAAAGCAGTATGCACTGGGCGGCGAGGAGCAGCTGGCGCAGATGCAGGCTCAGCACGGCAGCAAGTGTGTATTAAGGGGATGTGTATTATGAGCACGTGGGGTAAGGGTGAGGGAAAGCAGTGTGCACTGGGCGGCGAGGAGCACCTAGCGCAGGTGCAGGCGCAGCAGGTGTGTGTTAAGGGGGCGTGCGGGATGAGGGTATGTGGGTTAGGGGTGTGGAAGGGGCAGTGAGGAGCAGCTGGCAAACAGCTTTCTGGCGCAGCTGGCGCAGATGCAGGCGCAGCAGGTGTGTATTAAGGGGGCGTGTGGGTAAAGGGCGCGTCTAGGGCGTTGCCTCTCCTTCGGGGTGCGCCCGGTGGCAATAGCTCGAAGTAGTTTGCAACGAGTACGAGCGCAACGAGTCAGTAGTCCTGCAGTTGTAATGCAGCCCCCCTCGCCAACCTCTCCTTGCAGGGCGGCCGGCGGCTGGCTGTGGCCCCCGGGCCCTTTGTGTCATGGCAGTCGCCAATGGACAATTATTGACTATTGTTATCATAGTTACATGTGTTTGGCCTGTTGCCTCCAGGGCGGCCGGCGGCTGGCTGTGGCTCCCGGCCCCTCCCTGGCGGAGGTGCTGCGCCCCGAGGCGCTGCTGCCTGTGCTGCGGGAGCCGGGGGTGCTGCAGGTGCTGGCGCCGCACCTGCCCGAGGAGCACAGGTGCGTGTGTTAGCAAGGGTGTCCTTGTGTGTATTAGCGAGGTGCGTGGGTTCAGCTGTGCGGTGTCTGCGGGAGCCGGGGGTGCTGCAAGTGCTGGCGCCGCACCTGCCGGAGGAGCACAGGTGCGTGTGTTAGCAAGGGTGTCGGTGTGTGTATTAGCGAGGTGCGTGGGTTCAGGTGTGCGGTGTGCTACTGGAGCTGAGCAACGGCTGCTTGCCATGGCACACTCCTTCTGTACCGACAGATCCTATCTGTATCCACGATGTATACAATCAATCTACACCACCCTCCAACATCATGTGTGCGCCGCAGCTTTACCCGCAGGACCAGGGATGCGCTGCTGTCACTGGCTCACTCCCCCGCATTCCAACAGCAGCTACACCCGCTGCCTCCCTTCCGTTCAGCCTACCCTGCCGATCAGCCTGCCCCGCAGGATCACAGCAGGTCTGCTGTCGCTGGCGCGTCCCCCCCACACCCATCATTTCCTACTATGTACACTTACATTTTTGATATACACGTTGGTCAGTCTAAATCCAAGCCAAGCCAAAACATTGTACTGTGCTATGTGCACCTGCAACATGCCTTTCAGCCTTGCCTGCGTACATTGTCCCGTGATTGCAGGACCACGGATGCGCTGCTGTCGCTGGCGCACTCCCCGCAGTTCCAGCAGCAGCTGCACACCTTCGGCGCAGCTCTGCAGAGCGGCCAGCTGGACCTCAGCCAGTTCGGGCTGCGGGCGGCGGTGAGTGCAGGGGAGGGCGGGCATGGGGCACGGGAGGCACCTGACGGGGAAGGGGATGGTGGACTGAGGCGACGGAACGAGGGCAAATTGGTTTGGGGAGCTTTGTGGGTTTTTGCTGTGCGGCCGGGAGGCCGGCTGGACCTCAGCCAGTTCGGGCTGCGGGCGGCGGTGAGGAAGGGGCGGCGTGGGGGGGGGGGGGGGCTTGGATGTCTGGGGGAGTCCTGAGGGCGTTGCTGCGTGTGCCAGGGGTGACAGCTGGGCTAAGCCAGTTCGGGCTGCGGGCGGTGGTGAGGAGAGGGGCGGAAGGGGGCGGGCACTGGGCGCGGGAGGCACCTGATGGGGAAGGGGATGGTGGACTGGGGCGACGGAACGAGGGCCATTTGGTTTGGGGAGCTTTGTGGGTTTTGCTTTGCGGCCGGGAGGCCGGCTGGACCTCGGCCAGTTCGGGCTGCGGGCGGAGGTGAGGAGAGGGGCGAGGGTGAGGGAAGCGAAGTACTGGGGGAAGGGGGATGCAGAGGACATTCGTCCTATGGGCGTTGCTGAGGGTGCAGGGGCGAGGGTGCCCGCCAGCTCGACAGCGGCTGCAAGATGGTACGCTTTCCCCCATTGCTGCTCACACAGCCTGTCACCCTCTCTCCCCCTCCGGTCCCTCCCTCCATGCGCCACTACCACACCAGCAACTGCACCACCACACCGCACCGTCATCTTGCACAGAATCTGCCCAAAAGGTCCAGACCGTGATCCACCTCTTAACACACACTCCGTCTCTTTCCCCCGTGTTCCTGCAGGGCTTCTCCGTGGCCGACTTCCTGTCCGCCATCCAGGACCTGGTGGCGCGGGAGCAGCAGCAGCAGGGGCAGCAGCAGCAGGGGCAGGGGCAGGGCGGGCAGGGGCAGGGTGGGCAAGGCGGCAGCTCTGCGCCTATGGAGCAGTGAACATGGTACATGGTGGATGGGGGATTCAGGGGCACATGTGGTTGGCGCCGTTCCGTTATGCTCGGTACAGGTTTCGGGGTGGAGCTGGGGCAGGGCGATGCGGCAGCTCTGCGCCAATGGCGCAGTAGTCAACGCAAGTACGGAACAGGGCTTGCGGGACGCGTACGGCGGGCGCCGTACTATGCTGATATGTACGGACTCTGGGGTGGGGCAGGGGCAGGGGCAGGGCACCCATGGAGCAGTGATGAATGAGGGACGGATACAGAGTTCCAGGCGCGCATAGAGCGGGCTGCGTACGGACTCTTGAGGCAGGGGCAGGGGCAGGGGCAGGGCGGGCAAGGCGGCAGCGCTGCGCCCATGGAGCAGTGGTGTGCAAGGGATGTGGTATGGGTCATGGGTAGGGGAAGGGGCACCAGGAAATGGGGAGCAGGGGTCGGCGGTACCAGTGTGCGCGGCATCGGGTAGGGAGGGGAGGGTTGGTTGCAGGAGAGTCAACCGGCAACCAGGGACCACCTGGGCCTGTACATAGCATTAGGTGCATAGCATTAGCGGCACCAAAGCAAGGAGAGCCAGGAGTGGAGCGGAGGCGCAACGTTTACACATCACGAGCCATACCGGCATGCAGACCGATGAGCTGGTGCATGCGTTTTGGTTGTTGTTGTTGTGCGCGTTGCGTTCTACAACGGTGTCGTGTCGTGCCGTGTAGGCGGTACATGTGCTGCCCGGACGCCGGTTCCTGCTGCGTACTTGGCGCCTTGCGATGAGCTTGGCTTCATGATAGTGCGATATGCGTACTGTACCGAAAATTGTGGCCGGGGAGCCCCTCTTGGCTGGGTGACCTAATGTGGCAGTTGAGTGCCTCTGGCGGCCGGGCGAGAATGCGCAAATTGCTGCTTACCAGGTACCACAAAGCCAAAGGAGTGGCTGCTACCGAGTACCCGGTGTGAGGCAGCGTGTCCGGCGGCAGTGGGTAGGTGGCGGGCCCCTCGCAGCATCGGACGCATCGACGTAACGCGCATTACATTGAGGGGTAGACAAAAAGAGGTTCCGGTACTGTATCTAGGGGTGCTGGGTGGTGCGAGTAGCTGGACGCTACGGGAAGTGGGCGGATGCTGCAGGCAGTGGGCGGATGCTGCAGGCCTGCAGTGGCAGGATGCGGTGGTTGGCTGCACAGCTGGTGGGGTCGTGGCCTGGGTCTGTTGTCCTTGCGTTGCCTGAACACCGTCGCACGCACCATCTCGCACACGTTAATGAGACCACACAGCCTCGTGCACCTCCACCGCACATGCCCACCAGCTCTTCAGCTCAGACCTTCTGCTTCAGCTTGACCTCGCCTCGTCCCCCGCACCAGCCTTGCCATACCACCCACCCCAGAATATTAGCAAACACACGCCTGGGGCACGGCGGCACGCTGGTGCGCCGTAGTCGGCTTGTGGGAAGCGAGCGGTCGCTGCAGCAGTAGGTTGCAGTGCGTAAAAAAGAGCCTACGCTGCGTACAGTCCGGTGTATTTCCGTACAGCCTGCGTTACGGTCGGCCTGCAGTTGTAAGCAGGAGGAATGGATGTACGACACGTGAGAAGGTGTGCCGATAGTTGTGTTGTGCCTGCAATGCAGTGTACAGCTGCTATCGCGCTGGCCCTGTGCCTCTCAGCACGCTTACAGGTGTTGTGGTGAAGGCCAGGGGATGGCCTCCTTGCCAATGACTTAGCCACGGAAGTGATGGAACAACTTCGTTGGGTGGAGCAGAGCTTGCAATATGCTGTCAGGGAGTTACAGACATGCATTAACTCTTTGGTTGCAGGTCCCTGCCTCGAGCGTGGCCTGTAGCACGCGCAGCAACAGAGCTAACACCACCTGCCACAGCAAAGCGAAGGTGGGTACCGACTGCCGCAAAGCGTGCGTGACTCCGTGTGGCTTAACACACACCTGCACACACCTAGACCGGGGAACTCCGGGGATGGCCAGCAGGGCTATCGTTCCGGGACCCATTGAAGGTGTCGAGGGCGCCCGGTATGCTTTTCCGGGCAAGCAAAGCCCCCGATGCAGTGTGTACTGCTGTGCACTCACCCACGGTGGCAGTTGGGATTGAGTGTAGCCGTGTTCTACCGAAGACGGGATTCGTGGGCCAACCTGCTGCCAGTACAAGAGCGGGAGCGAGCCACGGTTGGGTTCGTAAGCTCCACGGCGTGATGACAATGTACCTCCACCTGCACGTGCCTACGTAACGTAAGGCGCAGAGCTTCCCATTTGTAAACATTATCAGGCGCGCCACCTCGTTCGCAAATACTACGGTACAAGCTACTACAAGTTTGGCACGATCCCACTACTGTACCGGCATCCGCCGAACCGCCGACCTGCTCCAACGCACGCACGTGCCGTGCCCCTTGTTGGCTCAATCAGGCTTAATCCACCCTGTCGCATCCAACCCCACCCAAACGCACGTCACGTCACGTCACAACCAGCCACTCTCAATCCCATTCGCAATATCAAGTTAAGCAGTTCGTTTGATTCATCTTCTCTTTCTTCTCCAGCAGCCACATCTACCGTCCCCAGCACGCCCGAAAAGGCACCTCCCTGCGCGCCTGCGGCCCCGCTTCACTCCCTTTGAAGCGAGCGCAGTCCACCCGAAGTTGTGTCTCTTCAACCCCGCCGCACGCAATCACGCGACCTCTCTCCCCTCTCTGCTGCAGCTGCTCTCATGGTAAACCCACCGTAGCCGGAAAACAGCCCCCTCACCGCCGCCCCTCCTAGGGCCTGCGTACCCGCTAGCCAGTCCACCCTCGTCAACCGAACAGGTCCCTGTAGCCGCCCATACCGCTGTCCTGGACATGCGTCAGTACGGCCGTAACACGCCCTCCCCGCCGCCCCTCCCACTAAGCCGCTCGTCCAATGCGTCCACCATACCAGCTCGCCCACCGTGTCGTACTGTCGTTTAGTTATATCAGCACGGACGGAACATGCCCTCCCCGCCGCCCCTCCCGCTGATGAGCCGCTCGCCCAGCGCGCCCACCAGCTCGTCCACCGTGTCGTACTCGGCGCACATGGCCTCCAGCTCAGCGGGGGACACCGCGTCATCAACCCACACGGCCCGCAGCCGCCGCTCCGCCTGCTCGTCCAACGCCGCAGCCCCCGCCCCGTCAGCCTGCCCCTGCTGCCCCTGCCCCGCCGGGCCTGCCTCCCCGCCGCCGCCGCCTGCCCCAAAGTACAGGCGCACCATCTCAAGAGCCTCAGGGAAACGCAGCCGGCCCAGGTAGATCTGTGCGTTGAGGTGCGGGGCGGATGGGAAGGAGCAACATGTCAGCGCCAGGTCAGTAGGAAGGGCAAGCAATACAGCGTTGTAGGCAAGCGTAAGCACGCGGCGCCGCCGCAAAGGACCAGCGCAAGCTGCTAAAGCAGGGTTGCCCAGGCGCTAGGGCCCAAAGGAGCAGCTCACGGAGGCACCAACAAACGGTCACGCAGCTGCAACCCCGATAGACCGCTGTTGCCCAGGGCGTCCTTCCCTGCCTACCACTACTATTACTGCAGTGCCACCGCACCATCGTATCCACACGCAGCACCACACGCTGCCTATGCCTACCTTCTTGTTCGTATTCACACGCAGCACCACACGCTGCCTATGCCTACCTTCTTGTTGATGCGCCCGGGGCGGATGAGCGCGGGGTCCAGCTGCTCCGGGTGGTTGGTGGTCATGACCACAATGCGGCCTGGGGTGTCCACCACACCATCCAGCACGTTGAGCAGCCCCGCCAGGTTGAGGCGGTCGTCCGCACCCTTAAGCCACGCGCTGGTCCCCTGGTGGTGCTTGAGCATGTGGGCCATGTACGCAGGGCTCATGCCGACCCCGCCCGCCGCCGCGGCAGCGGCGGCAGCAGCGGCCCATGCCCCGTTGCCGCTCCTGGTGCCGCCGCCGCCGGCGGCGGCTGCGCCGCGCCCCTGCTTGCGGCCCCGCTTGCCGCCACGGCCCTTGAACCCACAACCACGACCGTCCTCCTCATGGTCAGACTCCTCCTCCTGGTCATCGTCATCACCGGACTCGGAGGACGATGACGAGGTGTTACCGTCATCGTCATCGTCGCTGCTGCTGCTGCTGCTGCTGCCGCTGCGGCTGCCCGTCCTACCCCCGCTGCAGTGGGAGGGGGTGCTGGCGGTGGTGGTTGTGGTGTCCTGGGGGAAGCGCCCGCCGCCAGTGCCCATGGCTGCTGCAGCAGCAGCGGCGAGGTAGGCCTGCTGGTGCAGGTGGTGGAGCTGCTGCTGCTGTTGCTGCTGCTCGTGAGTTGCAGCAACGGCGGAGCGGCGCTTTACGACGTCGCTTGCAGCTGCGGGGACGGGCGAGTTTGAGGAAGGGAGCGTAAGCAGGAGGTATACTCGTGGCCAGCCCGGTTTCCTGGTACCACCTACCCCCGTCGTTGTGAGGTCATTCATGCACCTGCTATGCTACAGTACCGCATGCCACCCCTGGTTCTGCGCCCCAGCTATCGCAGTGAGTCAAGACACCAACCGCCAACGACCGCACTCCAGCAATAAGTGGGGGCATCCCGGACCCCATGCGCACACATGCTGCCCTTCGTCTTCATGTCCCGTGCCCCGCCGGCACTGCTGCCTCCTTGCAGCTTGCAGCGCACACGTGCAAACGGCGCACCCGCTTGCCGATTCCCGATTGGCGTCGAACGACGCTGCTGCTATCCACAGCCCAACAAAACTCTGCTCGACATCTCCTCACCGTCCACGTCCTCCAGGATGTAGATGACCTTGCTGTACGGAAGGGTGACGCGCTTGCCGTCCAAACCGCCGTTAGCAACCGCCACCCGGCTGTCGTACATGAGGTCCATCAGCTCCTGCGGGCCGAACAGTTAGCGCGTGCTACTTCGGTGCATGTGGAACAGTTTGGCAAGGTTGCGGCATGCATAGGTGCGGACAACGCGCTGTGCCCACATGCCCCATGCCACGTGCCATGCGCCATGGGAGCCATGCCATATGCCACGTGCCATGTGCCACGTGCCGATGGCGCCTGCACCTGCTATGTTGCGAAGGCGGCAGCCAAACCGTTAAAGCAGCTTCAAGGCGCGCACAGCTGCACAGCTGCACAAGGCGCGCACAGCTGCACAAGCCCCTTGCAAGCTCCTTACGACGCAGGAGCCAACTCACAAGCTTGTCGGCATGTAGACCCTGGCAAGCACACGCGCCTACAGCTCTACATACGCCATGCACGCACGCACCTGGTTGGTGGAGATCTTGGACAGCGGGATGGATACCACCGACCGCCCCGTGTACTGCGCCAGCGCCTTGATCAGGCTGGTCTTGCCCGTGCCGGGCGGGCCGTACAGCAGCAGGCCCAGCTTGCGCGGGTAGCCCTCGATCGCAAACTTGCCCGTCTTGGTCTCAAACTGGTCCACCAGCCGCAGCAGCGCGGCCTTCTCGGGGTGGAAGAAGGACGCAAAGGTCTTGTCATCAGACAAGGCGTAGCGCTTGTAGAGCGGGGCGTCGGGGGCAGCATGGGAGTCGCCGTCGTCGTCGTCTCCGCCGTTGTTGTCCTTGTTGTTGTCGGCTTTGGAGGTGCGGAGCAGGGCGGAGGCTGTGGAGGAGGGCAGCTGGGGGACGTAGAGGTAGCGGGTGGGGTCGGACTTGCGCTGCTGCTCCGCGTGGTGTGCCTGCGGCGTGGGGCGTGGGGGGTAACAGTAGGCTGCGTTGGGCGCGCGAGAGCGATGAGTGTGGGGTATGGGGTGCGGGGCGGTGGGTGTGGGTCGCGGTGCGCGGAACGTGGCGTGATAGGGAGGGGCGGAAGGGGGCAGCCAGCAGCGCGCGAGCCATGATGTCTACCAGCGCTACCCATGCATGTATGAAGGTACGGATTGCAGCGTCAGCGCCACGGGTCAGGGAGGTGATTTGGGGGCTGTTGCATGAGAGGCTACGACGGTGTGAGGAAAAAGCACGGCCCGGCACTGACTCACCTGCACCGCCTCACGGACGAAGGCGTCCACGGCCTCCGCGTTGGGGCCGCGGAGCGAGCACACCACACGCAGGCGGCGCTCCTTCTCGTCCAGGTAGTGCTCACGCCTGCGCAAGCACACGTACACCGACATCGTTCATCAGTGAAGACAGTTTTGAACACAGGCGTCGGAACCATGGGCTGCATTGTGCTGGTTGCGGCGGCGTAAGGCGCAATACGGCGCACAAAGGCCCTAACCCAACGGACGGCAAGACGGGGTTTACGGTACACTGCCCCACGCCCATGAGCCGGGGCAGGACTCAGCATGTATGGCCCCCTTCCAGAGCCCAGCCGGCAAACAGCCCAGCATGCAACGGATCGCCCGCGGGTGCGTCTACTCGTCAGTCGCCAAGCCGTGAGGGCCCATGATGCATGGCCATCGCGCCTCCTCCACAGTGTGTTCGCACGACGTCTCGCATCTACCGGAGTGCATCAACGCACACTCCTCACATCACGCCAGCCTGCACCTACCTGAGGAAGGACATGCCGTTGCCCAGCTCCACCAATATGCCCATCGGCGGCGTTAGGGTGGTGCTGCAGGGAGGGAAGGGAACGCGGAACACGTTAACGAAAGCATGGGCGCGCCCAACCCGCTTGTGGGTGCCAGCAGGGGGCGGACGGGGCCGTGCAGCGGCGAGGCCCTTGTATTAATCAAGGTGTAGCCAACGGCATCACATGATTACCTCAGACACGTGCACGCGTGACGTGCATGTACGCGTGACGTGCATGTGCGCCGTCAGTCCAAGCAGTGCGAGAGTAAGAGTCCTGCACACCATGCGCGTAATGGCCCGCGGCAGCTTGGCAACGCTTCGACCCCAGAATACTAGACTATGTAACTATTCCTACTGTGAGCATAGTGGCTGTCTCGTTGAACCCTGGCTGACAGTGTGCCCTGGCCCCATGCGAGGCCCAACTCTGTGGCTGGTAACACATCACGGTAACGCATGTACACCCACCAGTACCGCGTGCTGCTGCTGTCCCCTGCCGAGCTGTCGCTGCTGCAGCTGCTGCTGCCGCTCTCGTCGTCATCGTTGTCCGCGTCGTTGCTATCATCCTTTACGTAGTCCAGCTCGCAGGGGGGCACCCGCCGCAGGCACACGTCCAGGGTGGGCTGCGTGCGCAGCGACTGGCACTGCAGGGGAGAGGGTTGCGTGGGGCGCGAGGGAGCACAAGGGGTGCACAGAGGGTCAGGGATTGGGCCACCCCGAGGTAGCATTTGCGCTGAGCTACTGAGGTGGTCGATGACGAGGTGGCGTACCCGGACTGAACCCACCACCAGACCGGGGGGGTCGGGATGCCAGCGGGAACGACAGATGGGTGATGAGAATGGCTTAGATGAGCCGTTTCGTGCTTACAGCAAGTGAGTGAGCGAGGACGACGGCTTTTCCCTGTCAGTCCAAGGGCAATGGGCTGAACACCTTCGAGCCTGTCTGAGGAGCCGGACCGTGCCACAGCAGGCCACAGTCACCCAACTGCAACCCACCTGGCGGTTGATGTGTGTGATGACGGCTTGCTGCAGGATGGAGTTGGAGGGCTCGTCGCCCCTTGACCGCTGGTCCCTGTGCGCGGCCAATCAGGAACATCAATGCTGTTAGTTGGCTTCCAGCAGCGCCAGCTGATTCTTGCACTGAACCCATGACGCATGTTGCCCCAAGGGAGCCTCAGGGCTCAGGGGCGCTGCCCTGTGCCGTCCCGCTGTCGCTCCCTGCCCGCGTACCAGTAGTCGGACGGTCTGTCGTAAGTGATGGTTCGCGTGTAGATGGTCTTAGATTTCCAGAATCGCAAGCGCCTCCTGAGGAAGGCGCTCAGCCGGGGCAAGCAGTGCCGAACGAGCATTGGCATCACCAGGCAGAGCACCAGGTCCAGCAGGCTGTTGCCGGTGGAAATTTTGTTAATCAGACCGAACTGCGTAATCATCTCTGGAGTGACTTCCATTTCTGCAGCGCTCCCGATGCGCCTTTCGGCGACGACCGGGAGCGCGGCCGAGAGCTGTTGTCCCGCTTCGGGCTCGTGTTGGCAGAGCTGGTTTGGAAAGGAAGTAAGTGGGCAGCAGCTCTGCAAACAGCAATGCTGACCATCCTGCTATATTGTGGTAGGAGCCTGGAGTACAGCCTGCCCATGTTGGCGAGCGCGGTCCGCGGCGCCGGCCTCGCGGCGTCGGGGGTCATGACCGAAGCTGCATCGAGGTGCCCGTGCGTCGCATGCTGTGCAGCTTGCCGCTCACTGACATGCCTCGGATACCAACAATGGAAATAAAAAGATGAAAATACTCAAGGCGGTGCGAAAATCCTTACAGCGCGTTGAGGCGCGAATGAGTCACTGTCGCTCCGAATTCGGCAAACAAAGCGCACCAAAGAGTCGATCTGAGCTTGTGAAGCTTCAAAACCAATAGACCTTCATGTTTCATCGTGATGACAACATACAGCATCGTACCTTGAACGCTGGTGCAAGTCCGTCCGCGGCCCAGCCAAGATTGCGCGCCTTTACGCCGCGAGCGCCAAGCCACGACGCGCCACCATCCCCAACGGCCGCCCAAAAGCCACATCGCCACCTCCGCCCTTCAGCCTCCTCCCAACAGCTGCAGTTGCCCTCGAGGCCACGCCCCTGCTGCTGCATGACCCCCAGCCTTGCCGCAGCGCCCCCCCAACGGCCCCCTGCACGCAACCTGAACTCGTCACAACCCCAGCACTTGCCCCTTGGCCCCTGCCCTCCACCGCCGCCGCCGCACACACCCCAACCTTAAACCCAGGCCCTGCACCAGCACGCCCCGCCTGCCCTGCTCCCCGCAGCCGCCACGCCCCACCACAGCTCCCGGCCCTAAACCCGTACCACCCCTGCACCGCGCTGGACAGCAGCACCCCACAGCTCCCGGCAGTCCCCAAAGCCTTCCTGCTGCTGCCACTTGAGCCGCTGCCGCAGCAGCTCCCGCCACCGGCGCCCCAAGCCATAGCTGCTCCAGGCGGAGGCCTCCGGTCCTGCCTACCACCGGCCCCACCCTCCTCGCCCCCTGCAGCGCCCTCACCCCCGCTGCCGCCTCCACTGCTGCTGCTCCCACTACCCGTCGCGGCTCCAGGGCCCACCTGCGGCGCTGAGGCTGGCGCCGAAGCACCCCTGGCCCCGCCCTGCGGCGCCTGACCCCCCGCCTCATCCGCCCCCTTCCCCATCGGCCCAGTATACACCATCCGCACGCGGCCGGCCATTTGGTCCTGCCCCTGCTGCTGCTGCGCCGCCGCCGCTGCCGCCGCTCCGCCGCCGGCGGCGGAGCCTGGCCCACCGTCGGCGCTCCAGTTCCCCGCCGTCGACATGGCCGCCGCCACCGCCGCCAGCGCCGCCGCGGTGAACACGAGTACGGGGCGGATGTCGGCTGCCGCTGCCGCCGCCGCCGCTGCCGCTGCCGGCGGCGCCGCCAGGCCAGCGAGGCACGCCGCGGCGCCCGACAGCAGCATGAGCGGCACGCACACGGCGTAGGAGGCGGCGGTGAGGGCGGCGGCGGTGGTCTCGCTCAGGCGGAAGCGCCGTGCGTTTTGCAGTGCCTGGGATTGGGAGTTGGGGGCGGGACAGGAGCGGGGCCGGTGCGGCTGTGTCAGTGACAGAAAGGCGAGCGGCCAAATGTTGAAGCGCACGTGTGGTTACGCCCCTCGCACAAGCAGGTGTCGGGTTTGCACTAGCCCAAAGCCGGCAGTGTGAGTCATGAGCGGAGCGCGACCACCTCAAGCTGTGAGTTGTGCCCTCCGTAACGGAACGACATCAAATAGGAGAGGGGCCGGCGCACCTGCGGCGGCAGCGGCGAGATGAAGGCCATCAGCAGCGCGGAGCACAGCGGCAGCAGCACGCCCGGCCCCACGGCAAAGGCCTGGCCGCCCCCCGCCGCCGTCGCTGCTGTCAGCGCCAGCAGGCTGGCTGTCACCACCAGCGGCAGCAGCAGCCGCGCGCCCAGCAGCCGTGACACGTCGGGCAGCAGACGCTGGGAGGCCATCTGTGGGCAGTGAACCGGTACAGTATCCTTAAACTGTAACGCGATGACTGACGTCATGTTTGCTAGGGTTACGTGCTGCGTGCCGCTGTTGTGCTGCTCTGCTTTTGACGTCATATTGCATTGTGCTCTTGCTTGCGCTGTGATGTGTGACGGCACGGATGCGCCTAAACCCTCAACCGCGCTGGCTAACCGCCGCTGGGAGGTCAACTGTAGCGGCGCGCCGGTGCCTTGTAACTCGTGCTTCATGCATGACTGCCTATGCACCAACAGCCCACCTACACACCAGTGTGTGTGTGCCCACCTGCTGCAGTACGGCTGGGCCTATGGCGGGGGCGGTGATGCCCACGGCCATGAGGGTGAGGGGCGTGTTGGCCTGGGCCAGCAGCCACGTCACGCCGTCCAGGGAGGCGGGCAGGGGAGCCTGGGGCAGGGAGGGGGCAGGGGGCAGCTCTAGGAAAGGGCAGCCAGGGCGGAAAGGCACGGGCAGGGGGAAGGGGGCCCGGGCAGGTGCGCATGGGGCACTGACGGCTGCCCGAAAAGGGGAGGAACAGAGTGCAAGGGTGCAACATCTGCCATGCCATGCCGTGTCGTAATGCACACCGCACACCAGCACGTGCCCACTCTGCTGCCCAGACGACGCCTCGCCGCACCCGCGCCACGTTGGCCGTAATGCCGGCCAGTAACGCCCACAAGTGCGGGTAGGGGGCTCTGCCAGTCAGCGTGTCTGGTACGAGCGGACGCCAAGCGCTGGCGTTTGCATGCGCGCCACGACAACAGGGGAGCACGCTCCGGTCGCCAAGAGGTCACAACACAACCGAGGCCGTCCCCGGCGCAATCTTCTCCTGTCGCACTGCACACGGCACACCAGCACCTGCCCACTCGCACCTCCCGCACTGCCTCACCCGCGCAACGTTGACCGCAATGCCCGCCAGTACCGCCCACAGCGTGGGCTGAGCCGCCACCTGCTGCAGCGCGTCCTGCAGCCGCCCGCCGCCCACCTCCACACTGGATGCAGGGAGGGGTAAGTGTGGGTGCGGGAGGTGTACGTCAGGGCAGGTGTGTCGGCGGATTGATTCAGTGTGCGGTGTAGTGCGTCCTGCAGCTGCCTGCCGCCAACCTCCACGCTGTGTGGGGAATAGGGGCAGGGGTTAAGGAAGGATACGTGAAAGCAGGCCAGGGTATGGGGTGGGTGGGCCAGGCTACAGCATAACCGCACGCCGCCCATGCAACCCTGTGTTGGTTACGTGGGGAAGGGGTTAGGGCAGGTGGTCTGGGTTAAGGGGCCGGGGGGCTAGGGTGTGTGTGTGGGCGGGATGTGAATGTGTGCTACGCGGTGCGTCCTGCAGCCGCCCGCCGCCCACCTCCACGCTGTGCGTTTGGGGTACGGGAGGGATGAGGGTGTAGGGCGGGTGGGTAAGGATGGGTGGGCGGGTGGGGCAACGGGGGCCCAGTCAGGGTGGCGCGCTAGCACCCTCGCCCGCCGTGCGACTAGGCCCATGAGCACCGGCCCAATGGCTTATGCACCGATGCAAGCACCCTTGGCGCCACTACAGCGCATGCACGGCACAGGCGCGCTTCGGCTCTCCAGCCACTCACCTCCGGGCCGCAGCTGCTACAGTGGTCGCGCCGTCCGAAGCCAGGGCCACCTGCAGCGGTTGCGACAGAGGACTTCGGTCGAGGCAGAGTTGCGACAGGGGACTTGGGTACAGGCAAGAGAGGGCAATATCACACTCGAGGACACTCGGGCATCGCCACCCCTCGGTTGCCACAAGGCCCTTCCTTGTCGATACGGTGAGGCACGGTACCGGCGCTCATGAGAACGGGAAAATCCACCCGCCAAGGCGCGATACGGTGCCTGCCAGGAGTTGACCCTCATCCACAACCCACCGCCCCGCCTGCCATATCTCAAGGGCCTCCACCCACATCAACCCCTCCCTCCGGAAAGGAATGACTACCGCTTTACTCCCCTTCCCTGGTCGCCCACTCGCACACCACGCACCACGCCGGTGGGCAGCTGTGCGACCGCCAGACCCTTCCTCCCGCCCTCGCCGGCTCAAATGTCTCCCATTGTAAGAAGCACCTCCTCCCACCCCACAACCACCCACATCCACACCAGGATCCCATCCATTGCTCCCCCATCGCCCCATCTGCCACAGCCCCACACAGGGGCTCCACCCCTCACCCTGCCTCCGGGGGAAGGTACCGGTATATGCATCACCACCAACCCCTTACTACCCACACCCCACCCCGCGGCCGCACCTGCCACAGCTCCAGGGGCTCAACCAGCGTGCCGTCCCGCCAGCGGCCGGCCTGCAAGGGACCCGTGGGTGGCAATACGTGACCCGATGGGTTACGGTACTTGTACTGCCAGCCCCCCTGTGTTTAACTAGGGTTCGGATAACCGTAAGCTGCGCACGGCCCGATGCTACAGCTGTGGGAGGGCACACTCTCCTCCAAGTGGCCGCAGTCCAAATGGGCCCGTCATCAAGCGCTACCCCAGACCGCTATGGCACAACCGGCCACCACATGCTCCCACAGGCCGAGGCCAGGTGCAACGACGTGCAACCACGTATCTAACCACCTATGCAGCTGACTTCTCCCCGGCCACCTGCTCCCCAGCCCTCACCTTGACCTGCCCGGTGCTGAGAGTGCGCACCCCCAGGCCGTTCATGGTGCCATTGGCCCACTCGCCCTCGTACACGCCGCCCTGCAACACGGGGAGCGCATGGGGATGCAGAGTTTACGGTTCATACCACCACTGCACGCATCTGCCGCCGATGCCACGATGGCCCACTCGCCCTCGTACACGCCGCCCTGAAATGGGGGATGGGTTTATGGGTCAGGGTTGTGACGCCCCCTGCAAACAGTATTGGACAGGCGCGCGCGTGTGCCGCTTGCCCCGCCTTGCGGCCACGCAACGAGCAGATCGCAACTTCTGCCACTACCAACGCACCACCACGAGAGCGCCCTGCTCCACACGTCGTGAGTGGTCCGTTCCTACGTGTCTGCTTGTCAGGGACTCGATATATTCCGTTCCCGCGTCGCATACTCTCTACTACCCTGTGGCTTCCCACCACCGCAGCCCCTAACACCAGGGGAGACCAGGAAACGTCTGCCCCTCACCCCTCTCAGCTCCCTCCGTCCACACGCCCATCTGCCTCACCTTGGGGAAATGGTACATGCCCCGGCCTTGCCAACGGCTGCCGAAGACAACCCCCTCTCCCCCCCCCTTTTCCCCACCCTCCGGACCCCCCCTCCCGCCCCGTCTACGTCTTCCCCTCCTCCCCCCTTGCCCGCCTCCCACTACCGCAGCCCCACCTTGGGGAAGTGGTACACGCCCCGGCCTTGCTAACGGCTGCCGAAGACCCCC
>VFQN01000513.1_pt1 | contig 71560 bp, 117 predicted proteins | sample 3512371 | NCBI WGS metagenome assembly VFQN01 (sample SAMN10412370, study PRJNA504923) | tailings metagenome | isolation source: Replicate 2 from Balatoc abandoned mine | place: Philippines: Itogon, Benguet | collected 2017-08-28 | reverse complement strand
TTGGGGGTGGTGTTGCTTGCCTGTGTTGGTCGGGCTTTGGCCTCCCGCTGGCCTTTCCCTCCCCTTCTCCTTCCTTTAAAACCTTTCCCCCAAAAAAAAAAAAAAAAAAAAAAAAAAAAACCAGGCACCAGGGGAGACCCCTGCCATCGTGCTATGCACCCTGCCGTACAGCAGCTTGTGCATCGAGGCACGCATGCACCAGGCACCATGGCCTTTCAGGATATATTGCTTATTGCAACGTCTTGTTACAGAATGTGCGTGTGAAGGAATCCCCTCAGCGTATGGCTTCACATGCCAGGGGAAGCACAGGGAACGCGGGCTCCAGGGGACACGTGCCCGAGCCAGGCAGAAGCGCAGAATCATTCACCCGAGAGCCGGTTTGCAGGGCAGCATGCATGCTGACCGCCTGACCGCAGCAGCGACCACACGTGCCCGTAATGCTTCAGGATGCCATGCTTGGTCCCTGGTGCCATCAGTGGCCTCATACCGGTACAATTCCTGTTCACACCGACGGCCAGGGACGTGCCAATGCGCCGACTGCAGGACTGCTTTCATTGCTTGTACGCACACACGGCAGCATCTCTATTCATGCATGTGTCACGTCCAGGTTCAAGGCCTTCAAGGTTTGTTTGTGTTCCTGCTTGAGAACCTCCCCCGCGCAACCCACGTGCAGTTTCCAACAACAGCACCAGGCCCAGCACAACACGCTTGCAGGCACGGGTTTCGGTCCTGCACTGCTGCTTGCTGATAATCGCCCCACCACCTGTTAATGTCTCTTCCTCCTGCAACCACAGCCCCCTGCCCATGCCCGAGTGCACCTCGGGTCTCGTACGGCATTGTGTAGGCAAACCCAGGAGCAAACCCCCTGCCCAGGAGGAAAACCGCATCCGAATGCACGCACAAGCGACGCCCCCACCAGCCCACACCAATTCATCCATACCACAATATGACATATCAGTCCTGCAATCTAAATTGTACCCCGTTGTAAGCTCTCCCATAAAACACATCCCTCCTTCGCGTATCCCCTCCGTCCTTGACGATTTTGTCAGCACTCCACCTCGATGCACACCACCTCTCAAGCACCCCTGTCCTTTCCCACCTCACCCTGCGCCGACAGCCATCACACCGCCCACCGCCACGCCCCACAGCACCTCCAATCACACGCCAATTCACAGCACGCGCAGTACGTCCCCCAGCAACGGCTTCCGGTTAACCGCCTTGTACGTGTACGGCGCACGCGTGTCCCGCGGCATGTGCTTCACCAGCACACCCCCAACCGCCGCACTCCCCGCTACCGTACCGCCCCCCTCCGCCACGGCCGCCACCAGCTCCGCCGCCCTGCCGCCCCCCTCAGTCCGGAACCGCTCCACCAATGGCACGGAATCCACATAATCTTGGTAGGCCGCACCCCGAAGGCAGAACGCCTGGTGTGCCGCGCCTTGTGCTTTCAGTGCTGGGAGAGGCACCAGCGGAGCAGGGGCACCAGCCGCAGGCTGCAAGAGGTGCGCAGGTGCCTGTACGGCACCTGGCCCCGACCTGGCCGCCCCGGGGCTGGTGCTCCCCTCACGTGCCAAGTGTGTGCCCCCGTGCGGCTGCTCCCCTCCTCCTGCCCTCGCAGGCCATGGATGCTGCTCCTGCCCAACCCCTGCATTGGCACCACCTAGCCGCCGCTGCGACAACCCCCCGGTTGCCGACAGTTCCCCCGGAGCCGTTGCAGACACTTGCCGCAGCGGCAACGGGGCAGCCAGCGGCCCCCCGCCGCCCGCCGCGTGCCCCGCCACGTGTCGGTCGGGCGTAACGGTCACAGGCGTCGGCACCGTCACTGCCCCGCCTCCACCGCCGCCGCCCGCCGCCGCCACCGCCGCCACCGTACGGCACAGTGACGGCATGCGCGGCGAGGCGATGGGCGCTACGGCAGCGGAGTACGGCACCAGGGTAGGGTGCCGCGGGCGGGGCCCTCCAGCGCCATGCCAGCTGCTGCTGCCGCAAGAGGTTGCTGCGCTGGCCCCGCTCCTACTACTGTTGTTCCCGGGGCCGGGACCAAGGAAGTTGTGGCGGCGCACGTCCGCCATTTGCGTAATGCCAGCACCATGAGTGAGTGGTGCCGCTTCGGAGTGCCCGCTGGGGTGTCCTGCTGCCGTAGCTTCTTGTCCCCCTGCTGTTGCTGATCCGGTATGGACCAAAGCTGGCACAGTGTGCGCCCGCACATACCTGCAGCTGCTGTTGTTGCTGCTGCTCCAGCCATCGTTCCCCCGTGCCCCACCGCCCAGGGCGGCGCTAACGCTCTCACCGCCCCGTGGGCTGCAGGGCTGCTGCTGCTGCTGCTGTGCCTGCTGGTAGTAGGGGTGCTGCTGCTGCTGCTGCTTGCTTTCTGCGAGATCCACCGACCCCCCGACTCTCTGCCCCCTGCTTCCCCGCCCCATGCCGCCCTGAAGGGCCAGGTCGTCGCTTCCAAGGCGCAGCAGCGACAGGGTGGGGGTCAGCGGCAGGACCTGCGGCTCCGCCGCCTGAGGCTGGTGGCGGTAATTGTGGCAGTGGTACGGCAGGTCGTGCTGGGTTAGCTGGTGCTGGGAAGGGAGAGGTTGCCGTTGTTCCCATGAAGTCCTACGGGGTGTGACGGAGTTCGAACAGGAAGGGAGCGGGAGCGTAAAGGTTGTGGTACAAGGACGGTTACCTGGTGGAGTGTGGAGTGGGACACGTCGGCCCGGCGTTGGGCTGTCAGAGGCACCTAGCTGGGGTAGATGGCGCAGCGCTGCTGCGTGGGGCAGTCCCAGCGTGAACAGTATGCAGTAGACGGGCAAGTCTGCATCCGTCATGCGTCACAGGCAGCGCCAGTGTACTGTCCTTTGCAACCAAACGACTCTGTTGCCCGGTCTTTATCACTGTCCCCACCACTGCGAACCAGCGTGCGCTATCCCCTACGTTTGCCAGCCATCCCCGGCCTGCCCTGCTTACCCGCCGCTCCCTTGCCTCGCGTGCCGTGCTCCGCCCGCCAAGCTCGTGCCCCTGCCACTGCTTAAGCTGGAGCCGAAGGCAGCAGACCGGGTGGAGGCTGCGGCCGGACGCGGGCTAGCCCCTCCGCCGCCGCCCCCAACACCCCCCGCCCCGCCGCTCCCAGCCACTGGCCGTGCGCCGCAGCCCCATGCATCCATGCCCGGCAGGCAGGTGGTGTTGTGTGCTGTCTGTTGCTGTTGATGGTGGTGGTGGTGGTGGTGGTGGGAGGAGGCAGCGTTGGGGCCGAGGAGCTCCGCAAACTGCCCCCAGTCTGCGTCAAGGGGCTCCCCGTCCGACCCAAATCCCTCTTGCAACGCCACGCCGTTTGCCTCGTAAGGGTACTGGTGGCGGTGGGCGGCTTGTTGCGCGTTGCGGGTCGCATTAGCGGTTGTGTTGTTGGCGCTGCTGAGGGTGACAGGCGTTCTGTTGCCGTTCAGGACTGTGGTCGTGCCGTTATGCAGGACGGCGCGCAGGTGTCCTGGGAGGTCGACTAGGCTGCGGGTTAGCATGTTGGGTAGGTGGCGGGGAGAGTAGCCGTCTTGGGTGGCGGGGCGGGTGGGACTGTGGTATGTGCTGGGAGGCCGCGACGAGCCGGGGCTCCAGGCGTCGTTGGGTTGGCAGCGGTCGGGGCTGGCTGCGCGCCCGCGCGATGAGCGCATTGAATTGCGGAATTCCTTTAACACGTGTGGCCTTGAGGATGGGCCGTCGGCAGCCGGCGCGTGTGACCATGACGCCGTTTCGTTGAGGAAGTGCACGGCTGGGCCCCGGCCGGGCGAATCTCCGTCGAGTTGTGGGCTTTTTGCTCCCGTATCAAGGCTATTAGGCGTTCCCATATAAGCTATGGCTGTGCTAGGGACCAGGCTGAGGTACGTGCATGTAACCACTTGCACATCGAAGAGGTATGCTGTTGACCTGCTGAAACCTGCAGTTTACCAGTAAATGTGTTCAGTATTCTATGCCTCAGTGAGTTGCCTGGCGCTTCGCGCAGGGCCTGTTTGTGTCGCTGGTGGCGGTGGTGGGAAGTGTTCAACCTTTCCGACCCGAAAGCCGTTGAGCGGTGGCCTTAAAGCCTGCCGAAGTCAGCCGAGTGCAAGCGATGTATTGATCGAGCCTAAAATGGTGTTCAATGTCCCTGTGTCTTGCCGAGGGTGTACGAGCATGTTCCTGAGGGTGTGAGCACTGGCTCTCTGCAGGCTTCCAAACCGCTGTGACCACTTCTTTGCCAGTCCTGTACACGCCGCTGCAATGGCGTCGCACGCCTAGGGGAGATCACGACTTGAGCAGGTGAGGCACTGTGCTAGTCAAGGCCATCATAATACACGTCACGCGTCCTGCTCAGGGGACCCTGGTCCTGCTTGGGACAGGTGTTGCAGTGTCTGGTTGCTTGGATGCTACGCAGTCACTGTGGGAAATAAATAAGCACATTGCGCTCATCAATCTGTCTGGCTTTTGCAATCTGCCATAGGCCTCAGCCCACAACCAGACGCACGCGTTACCGGCGGGCGGTGAAGGCAAGAGGGAGGCCACCCTTGCAAGCGGGTCCACACCTGCTGCTGGTAGCCCTCATGGATTAAGTAATGACATGATGACACAGGTTGCTCCCAAAATGAACGATTAGCTGCTCAGCAGGCGTGTCTCTGACCTGTAACGCAACGTGGAGGCCGACCCACGGGTCCCTTGTCTCCCAGGGCGCTAATCATGAGCAATGCCCATGTCTGAACGCCAAAGCTAATATATGCAACCTGCATTCGCAGCATAGCAAGGGATTGTAATGAAAGCGCGGCCGCAGAACGCTGACGGCGATCCAGGGCGGCTTGCACGCAGGATGACCTGTCGGCTGCTGGCACAATGCAGTAAGCGTCGATTCAACTCTATGAGCGATACTTCTAGTTCTAGGCAACATTCACATCGGTCGTCAATTGTTTTCTCGCATCTCTTCAATCCATTTTGTATTCTTATCCCCTGCAAGCGAATGTTTGTAGTTCCTCAACCGTGGCTTTGAGTCAGGTGGCAAACGGTGCCGGCCGCGTCATTTGCCGCTGCGTTGTTGGCTGTAGCAGCAGCTGCCCGTTAAATGGCAGCTCCGATATTTCATTTGGGCTCGCCGACTGGATGGGTGAGTCTGAGGAGGTGCGCACCAGGCGGTGCTCGCTTCCGCCATGGCTGCCGGGCATTTTGTGCTCCAGGCCCGGGCCCGCAGTCAACGTAGCTCAGTGTGGGGCCACCCGCCCCGGTTTGCGCAACCCCAGGACCCTACCTCGCACCACAAAGCAAGCCAGACACTCCCTGCCCTGTGCACCTGCTGCAGCACATACCGTAGCACATTTACACGGTTGTGCTGCACTGTTTCGTGTGTGGAACGTGTACAGCAGCACATACAAGACCTGAGTGCTTGCAGGTGCACAGTTGTGCCTGCGTAAACTGGCGGTGCTACGGTAACTGCCGCTGACCCCTTCTCATATGGCCCCGCAGGTCAACGACCCCAATGGCCCGCTCTTCCACCGCGGTAGATACCACCTGTGAGTCATCAGGCGGGAGTAGTTCGCAATCACCGTGCTCCTTCTGGGGCGCCGCAACCCACGGCACCTGTGCATCCTTGCGTGAGCTGGGCGGCCGTGAATTCGGAGCGCACGCACCACGCCGTTCAGTTTTCCTCCCAAGCGCTGCACTACCCTACCACGCAGTGTCACAGTACTGCCTCGGGCTATTGCCACAGCACTACCGTACCTCACAGCTGCACCGCGTCGCTTGTAGTCGCGGTAGCACCTGCCCACACGCCAACGCTTACAATGACCTTCCCCTCCCGTCCCGTCCCGCCCCCGTGCCTCCTGGCCTCCCGTGCCCCCTGCCCTCTCGTGACCCCGGCCCTCCCGTGCAGCTTCTACCAGCTGCTGCCCCACACCACCCACTGGACGTGGGGCCTGGCGTGGGGCCACGCCGTCAGCAGCGACCTGGTCACGTGGCGCCGCCTGCCGCCCGCCCTGCTGCCCGGCGGCAAGCACACTGCACGGCAACAGCTGCAGCAAGCATGTGGACAGCAGCAACAGCATAATGTGGCGTTTGACTCTGGCATGCAGGAGCAGGCGGCGGCGGCGGCAGGAGAGGCGGCGAGTGGGTTCCTGAGGGACGCGGCTGCAGAGGAGAAGGCGACGGCAGGTGGCGGAGCTGCGTCGGCGGCAGCGAGGGAGGTGACAGTGGCGGTGGTGACGGAGGGCGAGGTGCAGGAGCAGCGGCAGCTGGCGGAGGCGGCAGCGGCAGCGGTGGTCGGTGGCGCCGGGGCCAAAGGCAACGACAGCGGCGGTGACCCCCACGCAATCTCCTCGGGCTGTCCAGCAGAGCACCCTGATTCCTACGCTGGTCCCCTCCAACACGACGCCAATGACACCACACATCGTGCCTACCCAGCCTGTCACCAGCAGCATGCAGCCATCCCCGACGACCCCTACCCAGCCAGTGCCATCACGCACGAGCGCGCCGATCACCATGGGCCAACGACACCACCACAAGCAGCAGGCCACGGGCCCCGTGCACGGGAGGGCGGCAGCAGCGGCGCACGGGCAGGCAGCTCAGCGGGCGGACAGGCCAGCCAGCGGTTGGGGAACAGTGGCGAGGAGGGCGGTGACCCGTGGTTTGACGCTGACGGGTGCTTCAGCGGCTGTGCGGTGGTGGACCCGCGGGGGGTGCCTACGCTGCTGTACACGGGTGTAAGGTGAGGGAGGGAGGGGCGGAAGTCTCTGGGAGCAGAGCTACGCGGGGTAGCTGGGTAGAAGGGAGCGAGTGGGACGCGCCTGAGCTGGCTTACGTTGGGGGCCTTGTAAAGCCACCTAGCACGCGCCATGCGTGTGGGCTGCGAAGGGACTTGCCTTGCATGTCGGCTTGTGCAGTATCAGTTTGGACATGTTCTTACATGTGCTGACGGTTGCCAATGCTCACGCTCGGACGACGGTGCCTGCAGGCTGCGCCCGGGCGTGCCCCCCGACGCCCTCGCCGGGTGGGACAACGTCAGCCGCCTAGCGGAGGAGAGGCAGGGCGTGGCGGTGGCCGCAGACCCAGGTAGGGCACTAGGGCGGTGCGGCATGGTGGTTATGGGCTTGCTTGGGTCCTGAGCACACAGCGTAGGGGGATTCCATGCTTACGCATCGTCGGCACCGTGGTCGCCGTCTAAGCGTAGCTGCGGCACTGAACGCCAGCGCCTACACAAGACGTTGCAATTTGTTTTAAGAAGGCGCTTTAGCAGTGGTTGCAAGTGCTGAGTGCCTCCCATCTGCGTGCCCCAACACGCCCCCACACTCAGACGACCCCGACCTGGTGGAGTGGGTTAAGCTGCCCCGCCCCTGGGCCACCGCTCCGCCACGTGGCATGCCGTGCAACTGCTTCCGGGATCCCTTCGTCATCCAGCAGCCTCCGGGGCGTGTAAGCGGCGGCGACAGCAGCAGCAACAGCAGCAGCAGCAGCGGTGGGGGCACATGGGCAGTGATGGTGGGGGCCGGCGTGGGCAACCCGTTGGACAATGCAGGGGGCCGCGGCTGCGCACTGGTGTACAGGGCGTGTGGGGGAGGGGAGGAAGCAGCGGGGAGCGGTGCAGCGGGCGACGGCAGGGCAGGGCAGGGGAGCGGAGGAGCGGGGCAGCTGGCTGACGCAGGTGGGGCGATGACATGACGAGGTTGTGCACACGCCCGCGCACACGCACGCGCACACGCACACGCACATGTACCAACTTGCAGCAAGGCACGGTGGCTTGGCATGGGGGTTTCGGTGCTCACTGGCATCAGTTTGGAGGTTAATGGTTGGTTGCTTAGTCCACTAGCTGTCAAACCTAAACTCCTCCTCCCTGCACCCTAGACTGGCGCTATTGTGGCGTGCTGTGCGCCAGCCCCGGTCCCCACGCGGGCGCCGTGTGGGAGTGCCCGGTACTGGCACGCAGCCTGCCGTTACTCCATGGCGGCAGCAGCACTGGCAGCGTCAGCAGCAGCAGCGGTGGCGGCGACAGAGGGGTGAAAGGAGAGCCATGTGGAGGTGACGCTGAAGGCGAGGAGCAGCTGTGTGCTTTCTTCTGCGTGTCTCCCGGCTTTTGTGGGCCCATCTACTGGCTGGGCCGCTACAGCGACACACGGGAGCAGCAGCCGGACTCCGCCACAGCAGCAGCAGCTGCCGCCGGTGCCACACAGAGCAATGGACCGACAGGCACACGGGACCTTCTGCAGCACACGGGCGGCAGTGTGGACCGTTGCAGTGGCGATAGCGGTGGACTCAGTGGCGGGGCCGGGGGCGGGGGATGCCCTGGGGAGTGGGCTGGTGGCGCGTCGTCCCCAGACTGCCCCTGCTTCCACATGGAAGCTGCCTCCGGCCCCCACCTCCTGGACCTGGGGGACACAATCTATGCCCCCAACCTACTGGCCCTGCCGCCGCCGGAGGGTTGCCAGCAGCGGGAGCAGCAGGAGGAGCAGGTGTGTTAGTAGAGCAAGCGCGCACTCTGCTCCGCCCTTACCACCTGTAGTGTGTTTGTGCATGGCGTGCACCGGGGTAGCTGGCGGGCTGAGCACGTACGCGGTCAACACAGTAAGGCATTGAGGCCACATGCAATGACGCCCTTCTTGATGGTAACCTGAAAGACCGTTCTCTGGCCTGTCACCCCCACCCGCACCCCAGGTCGGCCGCGTTGTCATGTGGGCGTGGGTTAAGGAGCAGCACACCTCCGCGCCCGCCCCCGCCGCCACCTTCGCCGGGGCGATCAGCGTGCCGCGCCTCCTAACACGCGTGCCCGTGGCCGCCGACAGCGGTGTTGCGAAAGGCACGGACGAGGGCGCTGCCGCAGGCGGCAGCTGCCCGCAACGCCACCCTAACACACACACCCGCTATAGACTGCATCAGCAGCCGCTGCCTGAGCTGGCGGCCCTGAGGAAGGGCAGCAGCAACAGCAGCAGCAGCATCAAGGAGGATGGCGGTGGCGGCCAGGGGGCGGGGGCGGAGGGCGTTGGTGCGGAGCTGGACGGCCGGGTGCTTGCTCCGGGCGACAAGCCTGTGTGAGTGCGCCGGAATGCAACATCGCAAATGCAGCACAACGGGCAGTCAGGGACGTGCACGATGCAGCTGGTATGTGTTGGCAACCAGCAAGCTGGGACACATAACGGTACACGGCTTTTAGCACACCCCGCAGCAAACGTACGCATCCGCCTTGCTATGCACGCCTCCGCCCGCTCACCCTTAGCCCACTGCACACCGCGTGCTCTCCATCCGTGCTACTCACCATCAGCTACCCGCCCGCCGTGACCTCGCAGGCCGCTGCCCGCCCCCGCCGACGGCAGCTGCCGCCACCTGGACCTGCACCTACGCGTCAGCCCACACGTGGCCACAACGGACACCAAGACGCACCCGGACGACGCGTCGGACTACGACACGTGGCAGTTGACCATCCGCCCCGCCGTGCCCCCTCCCAACACCCCAGTGGAGCCGTCAACCAATACCGTGGATGCAGCCCCTGCCCTCGGCGGCGACGCTGCCGTACTGTCGTACAGCTTCCACACGTGCCGGCTGTTCGCCGTCATCGGGCCCGCGGACCGTCTCGACGCCATGTGCACCACCGCCGCTGCCGTCACCGCCGCCACCACTCCTGTGAACGAGGGTGCCGCCGACGTGTTCCCGCCGTCGGCGGCGGCGCCGCTGCCGGCTGGCTGCCGCGCCCTGGGCGGCGTGCTGGCGGGGCAGCGGAGGGGCACTCCCCTGGAGCTGCGTGTGCTGCTGGACGCCAGCGTGCTGGAGGTGTTTGCGCTGAGCAGCGGGGAGGCGCTCACCACGCGCGTTAACCCACCGCCCATGGCAGCAGAAGCAGGAACAGCTGCAGCAGCAGGTGGTGGTGGTGGTGGTCGTGATGGAGGTGGTGTTGGGGGAAGAGCGCCCACAGCAGGGGGAGCGGAGGGGGCCGTGGCGGGCTGGGCGATGAGCATGGGGATGCCGGCAGGGGCGGCGGTGAGGGAGGGTAGTGTGCGGGAGGAGGCGCAGGCTGCGGCGGGGAATGATGGGAACGGGGGCGGAGGTGCTGGTGTGCGGGTGGAGTGGCTGCGGGCGTGGGAGATGGGGAGCGTGTGGGTAGCGGCGTGAGTGCAGGAGGTAGTAAGCGCGGTTGCACGGCACTGAAGCCTGGTGGTGGTGCTGGGTGCTAGGCTGTACTTGTGTGTTTGCTGAAAGCATGCATCCGGTGCGCGCGTCAGTGGGTTATCTGGCGGCACCTGAGGCAGCGAGGATGTGAAGTGCGTTCCCCGGGCAGCCGGCACCTGCTGTATGTGCAAGTGCGCAGCCAGCACTTGCAGTTGCCTTCCAGAAGTGTAGTAGGCCTATGCTTGCATACATACAGGGCTGCTCGCGGCTCGTTGGCTGAGTCGTAGGGCATTGACTGCATGGCACCGGTATCTTTTAACCCAAGCCTAGCACTACGAAACATGCTGCCGCGCAAGCCTGTGTGGTTCATGTGCACAAGCCTTTTACTGCAGGGGCTGCCCAGTGGTGCTGGCGGCATCAGTTCACCACCAATGGCGAGGCCCCTCCATGGCGACGTACTAGGAACGTTACTTGACATCCGGTGCAATGTCAGGAGGGACCCCTTCCCGGGCTATACACACCCGAGGCGGTGCAACCCAAGCAGCTTTAGGCACATGTATTCTTCATCACACTAGCTCACAAGGAAATACCGCAACCACGGAAGGGCCCAGTTTGCGCCTAGGTACACACCCGCTTATTACCGACGCTGGGCCGACCCTCCTTTAGATGACAGTAAGTTTCATGCCACACGTGGTAGCAAGGCGCCATGCAAGGCCCACCTGCCAAAGTGTGCCCTCACACCCCGGGGTTCGCGCCAAAGCTTCGGACATCGCAGTCAGACGCTCAGCGTTAAGCAAAAAGGGCGAGCTTAGGTGATGGTTGGTGCAGTGGCCATCCCAGGCAACTACCAACACCCTTGGCCCTCAGCACCTCCGTAACCACGCCGCGTCGCACGTGCTCGATTCATGGGGACAAACCATATACCGGTACTCAACACCCCGACATCGCACGGCCGCACCAAACCTTTGCACAAACTGTGCGGCAACACTGCCACTCAGCTGACCTCCCTAACCCACCGCACGTTACTCCGAGGACGTCCCCTCCACGATATCCCCTGATCCATATCGTCCTCTTCGTGACATACATACCCATCCGACACATAACCCACATGCCCACCCGCTCCCTAACTCCGCTTGCCTAACATACCACAAGCCACAAATACTTCTCACCATACACACGCGTGACCACCCGCACCACCGCTTCTGCACGTCTGCGTCCGCCCAAAGCCCGTCCACCTCCTCTTTCAACCATACCGAGCATGCACACCTTCCACCCCGTTCTGCTGGCAGTCCTACTGCACCCGCCTCTGCTAACCCCGCCCTCGTCCTCACCCCTGCTCCCGCTGGTGGCTGCTGGTGCTGCAGCTGCACATCGGGCGCCTCCCAAACGCGCTTGTCCACAATTATCCGCCAGCCCTCCATTCCTCCGCACCCGTGCTACCGCCCCGTTCCCATTCCCGTCCCCGCTAACCGCCCCTGCTCCTCCTCCCTGCTACCGCCGCTGCTGCTGCTCCATGTCCGGCGGCAGCTCCCCTGCCTGCCCCTGGGCGCCCTGCCCGGGGGGCGGCCCGGTGGGGGACGACAGCCCCAGCCGCCGGGCCATCTCCGCGTCCAGCTCCCGCCGCCACTCGTCCTCCTGGGGTGGGGTACCGGGGCAAAGGGGTTGCGCGCGTTGTGATATATCAGAACATGCACCAGCGGTGTTTTCAGAGCGCTGGTGTGTGAACCAGAATGACATGAGGCCAGGGCTTGAACCACAGCGCCGCCTGTTGGCGAAGTGTTGCATCCACGAGGAACGTGTTCCATTATGTTCGTAAGCCTGCACCCTCGTGCCCATGCACACAGCGCTGCTCCCTGTGGGCACGACACCGAAGCTCCCACTTCCTGCCCTGCCGCCCCGCGCTGAGCCTTCGGCGCACCTGGTATATCTGGAAGAGCTTGGGCGCGAAGGTGCGCTGGAAGGTCATGTGCGTGATGTCGGGCAGCAGGCTCATGGCGGGCGCCAGTACGACGCCCGCCAACCAGAAGCGCGGGCCCGCCATCATGCCCAGCGCCACGCCGTTCATGTCGGCGGCGCCGAAAATAGGCTGGACCTGCGGGGTGGGATGCGGCCGGGCGGGTTGTACGGAGATCCGGTAAGGAGAGTGCGGAGGGGGGGTGTCATCAACCGGAGTGGTGGTGCCACGGAAGGACAGGAGCGCTGAGGCAGGGAGTGCCGCGCAAGTGCTAAGGTGCTACCAAAGGTGCAACCAGTATGCTTAGCGATGCAGGTGGACCAAGGCGCTGGGTCTTTGCAACGTTGCAGTATAGGGCTGAGAGCCGTGCGACCGGGGCGGGGCTGGCGCACCTGAAACACGGCCGAGTAGCCGATGACGAAGGGCCACCAGATGGCGACGGACAGCCAGATGAGCAGGTGGTTGATCCACGTCCAGTAGCGGGTGCGCAGTGCGATCTGGCGGTGTGGGCAGGTGGGTGCCGGTGCAGGGGGGGGGCAAGTGAGGCGAGCCGGAGCAGGACACAACTTGGTGAGCACATACCGGTAGCTGGCCCGTCAGCCTTCGGCTTTCAAACTTTGCGGGCAACAAAGACGGCACCAGCGGCCAGGGCGCGACCTTTGCACGCCACTGCCTGCGGAGGGCACCGCCCGTCAGACTGCTGCCCCGCACATACGGCACCCATCCAGGGCCTTGCCAACCCCTGCACCATCCCCTCCAAGCTCCAACCCGCGCTGCCACACGTCCATGTCCCTACCAACCTGCAGTGTTACCATGCCCTCCCTGGCCCCGCCCTCCCTGGCCCCGCCCCCATCCACCTTGAGGTTGACCGTGACGATGATCCCCGTGTACACGGTGCAGCCCACCATGACCCAGTCCTCGAACAGCCCGTCCTTGCCGGGGGTGGTCATGGAGTAGACCGGCAGGAAGTAGATGCACAGCGAGTGGAACGTGCCCTGCGGGGATAGCAGCGCGCACCGGGGCTTTCAGAAAAAAAAGCTGAAAGGAACAGCGCAGGCCCGTAGATCAGCTCAAGTTTGTGGCTTTTTCAGGCTCAGTAGGAATCGAACCTACAAGTACGGCGTAGGACGGGAGGGTACCGGTGGGCGTCAACCGTCAACAAGTGGGCAGGCAGTGAGACGCACCACCAGCAAGGGCGCCAGCGCGTTGAGCAGCGGTGCGCAGGTGGCTACTGAAGCTGCTACACCGTGCCCGTTGGCCGCAGCAAGGTCCAAACCACCACTGTTTTTGGTTTGGCATTTTTGTACTTGTACTTATGAATTTATAACTTGTTAAAGGTGTCCGCCCCCTGTCTGCCCGGCCCAGCCCTGCCCCGTGGCCCTGCTGCCCCCACCCACCAGCACCAGCCACCACAGCTGCTCCTTCATGAACTCCCTCCGTGTGGCCCGCATGGTCTCCCCGTACAGCTGCGGGTTGGACAGCACCGTGTCCTGGGGGGCAGGGAGGTGAGCAAGGGGGCCGGGCAGGAGGGGGTTCGGCACGCAGAACACAGCACAGGTGGGACAACGGTAGCTGACATGCATGAACGCTGGAAAGAGTAACACGGGATTGGCGTTACCAAGCCCGAGCAAACGAGGCATTGACTTTGTTGCCTCTTATCGGCGCAAGGCCGCCTACATACGCGTGGCAGCGTTACGCTGTGCACACGGCCCTTGCAGTGCCCGACATACACCGCACCTACTGACTCGCCCGCGCACCATCGACAGGTCCTGCTCGAGCCCTGCACCGCCCTCGACACGTGTCGTACATCCTCCCTCACCACCACCATCCCCCCATGCATGCGCCCCCCCCCAGCGGTTCGTCACGCACCACGGACAGGTCCTGCTCCAGCACCGCGAAGGCCACAATGGGGGCGGATGTGAAGAACACGTTGAAGCAGGCGATGAGGCCGGACGTGAACAGCGGCTGCGAGGAGAAGCCTGCGGGGGTGGGAGAGCGGGGAGGGTGGAGAGGATTTGATGAACGCGGGTGAGGAGCGGAGAAGCAATCTGCACAGCGCGAGAGAGCGGCCTGGCATGGATCGTCTGTAATGGGAGCAGCCGGGGCTTGGTACCAGTGTTATCGCGGGTGAGGCTGCTCGTTGGGTGTGCAGAAGGTCCGCAGCGGTGGTGCGGCACCGGCGCAAGCGGCAACGGCACAAGACTCGGCTCTGTGCAGGAGGGGTTCGGCGACGGCAGGCCTGTGGCCCGCGCGCACCTGTGACGAACCCGAAGAACATGAGCACCATGTTGTAGATCCAGTTCTTGTAGAACGAGTACCACACCACCTCGATGTTGCGCTTGTAGGCGGCACGGCCGTGCAGCAGCAGCAGCCGGGCCAGGTACTTGAACTGGGGGAAGGATGGCGTGATGCGGCAGGTGGTCAGTATGGCGAGGGGTGAGGGCAGCGGAAATCGGTCAACGGGCTCGAAATGCACACCGACACCCTCCTTGTAGCTCGTTAGCGACCCGAGTGACTTTCACACCTCACCTTGACCCTTGTCGCAGCGTGTTCCCCAACGGTGTTGCCCCGTGGTGTCTCCCCCCTGTTTCCTCCCCCCCCCCCAACACACACCTTCCCTTGTCCCTGCTTCGCTGCCCACCTGTCGCCCGTACTCCTCCCCATGCCTTCCCTGCTCTTACTTCCGCCCCCTTTCGCTCCTCTCACCTTTCCCTACTTACCTACTTTCCCACTTATCCTCTTTCCCACTGCCTCGCTTTCCATCCTAGCAGTCCTCGCGCCCTCAGCCCGCGACCCTCGCCCAGCTTGACCCGTGCATCCTGTCCGCGTGCATGCTGCTTCTTCCTTTTCCGTCTTAACCACACTGACACCCTTCCGCCTCTTCCCTTCCTGTCCCATCCCCTTCCTGCCCTCGTTTCAAGGTTAGTCGGATCGGCATGGGTGGGCGGGCGTTCCTTGTGCTAGCGTGCGCCGTTGCGGGACCATAGGCACGAGGTTGCATTCAGTTCCCAGCTTCTCAGCTTTCCAGCCGGGTTCTCAGCGTCGCGTTCGGCAGCTCAGCCGGCCCTTCAGCCGCAGCCGTCCCAGCCTCTCCGGCTGGTAAGTATTCCTCGGTAAGCTTTTTGCCCAGGTTTTGCCTTGTTCGTCGCTCGCCGCTAACCTCGCCCTCCGCAGGCTGACCGTCCCCGATTCAGTTACTTTGCCATCTGCGGTTACCCCCCCCCCCCCCCCACCTGCGCGAAGGAGTAGTCTGACGCCATAACAGCAGCGCGACCCTCGCGGCCGCTGATGCCGCAGCCGATGTGCGCCGCCTGCACACACAAGGTAGACGAACGCAACGTGTCAATCAGCGACTGCGCCAGGTGTCCCAAGTGTGGAATGACGCGGGACAACTGCAGGGCGAGTCGTGGATGGCGGAGGACAGCGGCCCACCAACACCCAGCCCGCTCCCTCTTATGCGCCACTCACCCAGCCCCCACCCCCAACCCTCACACCCACCTGGATCATGCTGACGTCGTTGGCCCCGTCCCCGATGCCCAGCACGATGGCCTGCCTGTACCTCTGCACCAGCTTGACCACCTGCGCCTTCTGCATGGGGCTGACCCGGCAGCACACCACGCTCTTGCAGGCGCAGCACAGGTCCACCAGCGCCGCCTCGTGCACGCGCTGCTCGGCGGGGTCCAGCAGCCGCCCCAGCGCGCCGCCCTCCACCACCAGGCCCACGCGGGGGCCGCACCGCGCGCCGTACTGCCCCTCCAGCTGCGTCTGCTCCATCACCACCTCGTCCCACTTGCCGCGCAGGATCTGCAGCAGGGGGCAGCGCGTGGAGCGCAGGGCGGCATGGGTTTGGACAGGTAGGACGGCGACGGGGGCTGGCTGTGCAAGTATGCATGCGGGAACGGGCGGCCTGGGGGATGCCGACAGACTTTTGTGTTGCAGGCAGGTAGGCGGCGCAGTTGCAGCTATCGCAGTGCTGTTTTCTTTGCGCGCAGAAGAGCATCCATAACATGCATGCTCTGCTTGTATTCCTCCAGCGTTTGCTGGCGGCGAGCAGCGTGAGTCCTCGTCTAGCTGCAACGCTTTCACGTTGCCCTCTTCCCGGCTCCCACACTAATCCCCCGCCCTCCCCATCCCGCTCACCCGCGCAACGTCCTCCGCGCTCTTGCAGCCCTCGAAGTCCCTCTCGCGCACCTCCACCAGCGCCATCTCCTCGGTGAACAGCCGGCAGGACAGCGCAATGGAGATGGCCGTCTCGACCTGGGCCGCAAACAGGAGCCATAGTACAAGTGGTTAGCGGCAGGGTACCTCAGATGAAAGCAGACCCATACTGGTACTAGTGGTGCGACCACGACGTGAGCGCACGGGCAAAGGGCATTGTGGCCCAACTGCACCCTAGTGCATGCTCCCGATTTCCTGTTTCCCAGCTCCTGCCCCCCAGTCCGCCCTGCCCCCTGCCTCCCACCTTGTCCCCGGTCAGCACCCACACGCCGATGCCCGCCGCCAGCAGCGCCTCCACCGCCTCGGGCACGCCGTCCTGGGGGACAGCGGGGCAAGAGGAGGGAGGACACACGGTCCCAAGGAAAGGCAGACGAGATGAGATGAGGTGACGATGACGCATTGGGTTCAAGGGGTACGACCTGCAACACGGACATGTTTGTAACTCAGCATGACACGGTCACCACTGATGCGTGGAATAGCCCGCTTTCGTGGGTACATGCCCATGCGCAGCAGTCCAACGAGTGCTGGGCCGTCCCCTTGGCCCCCCCTCCCTTCCCCTCCCCGCGCTCGCCTGCAGCTTGTCCTCCACGGCTGTGGCCCCCAGCAGCTCCATGTCGCGCTCAATGGCCTCGCTGGCGGCAGCAACCTTGGTCTCGCGGTCCTGGGGGGGTACAACGGAAGGAGAATTGAGGACGCACCATGGGGAAAGGAGTTGACCTGAAGCACTGCACCTGTGGGCCCCAAGCCCCCAGCCATGCCGAAGCCCTGCACCTGTGCCCCCCAAGCCCCCGGCCATGCCGACACCATATGCCTACTTCAACCGAGGGCAGCAGAGAGGCCCTCATGGCCCTGCGTCCCCGCAACCCCCAACCCCTCCACCGCCCGCTCCTTACCGTGAGCGCCACGCACGCCGCCTGGTAGGTCTCCGCCCACTTGGCGTACTGCTCCTCGGTCAGCACCTTCTCCGCGATGCACAGCGTGCGGTAACCGGCGCCAGCCATCTCCTCCTGCGGGCGGGGGCCGGCCAAGACGAGGAGGAGTGGGGCGGATGTATGGGCGTTCCCTCCACACTCGACTTACTATATTGTGACAGTAAACAACACGAAGTGGTTGTGGGAAGGCCAGCGTCGTGCAGGCGTGGGGCGCGCATGCAAGGAGTCAGTCAACGGCCGGCCACAGACCGGTAGACACTGTGCACGCAGCGGGCAAATCACCCGCACCCGTGTGGGCCTTCCCTCGTCGGTCCCACCCCATACCCCTTACCCACCAGGTGCGCGCGCACTTGGCTCATGCGCGGCTGCACGGCCCTCACGCGCGCCATGATCATGGTGTCGGCGCCCTTGCAGAACAGGCGGATGCGGCCGTCGGGGCAGCGCGCGATGATGGACATGCGCTTGCGGTCGCTGTTGAACTCCAGCACGGCCAGGATCTGGGGAAGCGTTGGACAAGGACGCGCGTTTTACGATTTCCTTGCCCTGACATGACCGCGTTACAGCCTTCCCCTTCACCGCATGCACACATTCCAACACGGCCTGGATCTGGGACACGGTACGGGGAGGGGCCCTGGACAAAGGTAAGAGTGGGGCTGGTATTCGTGTCATACGTTTCACAAGGAATCATCACAGCGCGGCACTCTGCCGTGTTCCCGGTCACCGTCACCCGCACCATGCCCGTCCAGTCCGTACCCGTCCAACCCGCATCCCCGGCACCCACCTCGTACTCCAGCACGTCCCCCGTGCGCAGCAGCTCCACGGTGATGCGGTTGGTGGTGCGGCTCTCCAGGCGGTAGCCGGCGAACGCGGCGCCAGCCACCAGAGCCTCCTCATCGGGGGAGGACGCCTGGGGGAGGAGACACGCACACGGTACATCCACTTGTACGACGAAGCGAAGCGGGGGCCGCGCAAAGAGGGCAGCCGCAGTCTCGCTCACCAGTAGAGGGGCACTTGGGTAAGAAGCCATACACGGACGACCGGCCCCTGCTGCTGCACACACAGTGACTCAGCGCGCACCTGGTACACGTAGTGGCCCTCCTCCGAGATGGCGGGCACCACGGTGTTGCACACCGCCAGGTTGAGCATGAAGCGCTCCAGCTCGGCGTCGGGCGGGCCGCGGGCGGCGCTGCGCACGATGTTGAGGTGGCCGCGCATCGAGTGCGCGGAGCGGGTGGGCGCTGCGGGGAGCACCAGGTGGGGCAGCAGGCGGGAGGCATATCACCAGGGACAACGGCAAAGCTGGCGTAGCCAAACCGTCAAGAGTCCACGGGTGTGCACGTGCGTGCGTGCTTTACTGCCGTGTTGATACGAGACACACAGCGCGCATGTCGTAAGGACACCTCCTTCCCGGCCTGCTGCTGCCCGCGCACCGTGCTGCCCCAGCGCGAACAGGTCCAGCCCCAGGCCCGCCAGCAGGTCGGGGTCCAGCGCCACGCTGTGGGGGGTGCGCTCGTCGATGTGGCTGGGGCTGGGGAAGCCGCAGTCCCTGGGGGTTGTGGGGTAGGGGCGGAGGTGAAGGGAGGGAGGCGCAGGGACGTGGCGGTCAGCCGGTGTGTGGTACCGTACGTAAATTGCAAATTGCAACGAGTAGGCGTACGTAGGCGTCTCGGTGCAGCCGGGCAATCCATGGACAGCGGGACGTGCTGAAGTCAACGCTTTGGGCATTGCCTTAGTCCGACGTCCGTCTACAAGCACGAATGACGGTAGTGTGGCGCTTCCAGTAAGAACCGGCACGAGCTACGCGGGTGGTGCCTGCAGTGCACTCACTTGCAGTTGCGCTTGCCGAGCAGCCTCCCTGCCGCCGACATCCACACGAAGCCCATGACGTTCTGCGTCAGCGTGCCGGTCTTGTCCGACAGCACGTACTGCACCTGCGTGCGCAAAGAGGGGAGGGAGCACGGCCATTCTGCCTTTGACCAACACGCACAGCGGTGTCAATCTCACTTTCAGCGACCGTCGCAACGACCATCGCAGGACACAGCCAGCGAGCGCCTGCCTCTGTACTTCCCTTCCCCTGCCCCCGTTGGGCCGCACCTGGCCCAGGTCCTCGTTGAGGTTGGTGGTGCGGCAGGAGAAGGGCGTGTCAGTGTCCGCGTGGTACATGGCGCGGTCCTGGTCCAGCAGCATCTTACTCTGGGGGGTCGTGTATGTAAGTGGGTAGGTGGGTTGGTAGGTGGGTGGGTCCATCCAGCGAAATGAGGAAAGTGAGCGGTTCGCAACGGTGAGGTGATAGTCCGTGCGGGCAGGGAGCAGGCGCGTAAAGAGCAGGAAGACGCCGGCGCTTACAGCGTGAGCCTTGATGTTGCAGGTGACCCCTGTGCTGCACCTCTGGCAGCTGGCCTTGCGTCGCTTGTTTCCTTCCCAGGCTGCCCAACCCCACCCCACTGCCCCGAGCGCCGGTAATCCCCACCTGCAGCACCTTGACCAGCTCCAGGGTGACGTACAGCGAGATAGGGATGACGCCGTTGAGCAGGATCACCCAGCGCACAACCTGTACACGCGGCAAGAGACGTGCGAGACGGCGTCGGGAGGAACTGCCACATGACACGGGAAGCGCAACGAGGCGACGCGGGGTAGATCCCTGCACTGACGCTGCCCAGCAGATTGGACCGGCGTGTCGTTGTGCACCCCACCGGGCCTCCACTCCCCGCGCCGCTCACCCCCAGCACCCATCCCCTGAAGGACGGGTAGAAGTCCGGGTACTTGTTGTTGTACTGCAGGTACCAGTCGTCGTACACGTGCGCCTTCTGCCAGATCTGCTCGCCCATGGCCATGAACGCCGCGATGACGAACAGCAGCGCAAACATGGAGCCCACCAGCACGTTCATGTGCCGCTCCAGCTGGGTCACCTGGGCAGGCATGCATGAATTGTCATCATGGGATTGGGACGGTCAGGGGTGGTGTGGGAGTGAGGAGGGGATGTTGGGCCCAGAGTACATTTCCATAGCCACGTCCCACGTGCATTACCGGGCTGCGACAGTCCGTAGCGGCGGGAGCTTGGCCCGCGCGCGAATGGACGCTACTTTGGAAAGCCTTTGCTACAACCGCCGCCATCCAGCGCCCCGGACGACAACCTTCGCATCGGCGTAGGTGCCCTGCCCACCATAGGCGCCCTGTCACCCGCATACGACCCGCCTGGTGCCCCCCGTCCCCCGCCCCACGCGCCCACCTTGCGCGGCGAGGGCGTCTTGTTGCGCATGATGCGCGAGTCGTTGCCTGTGTACACCACCACGCCCACCGCCCAGTCCGTCTTGCGCAGCGTGCAGCCGCGCAGCAGCAGGCTGTCGGCGGTGAGCGGCAGCTGGTGCGCGGCGTCGTCGGGAGAATTGGAGAGGACCACCGCGCCCTCGAACGAGTACAGCCGGGGGTTGGGCAGCTCGCAGCTGGGGACATTGAGGTGGGACAGGGAAGGATTCAGGAGGACGTAGTGCTGGTGGACTAAGAATGACATACGCGTGATGGCGGTATTGGCAACAAACAGCTCAGGTGCTCGTTCGTGGGTAAGTTGTACAGCCCTGGCGTTGCTTCCTGACCCGGCTCTGGGGCTTCCTGTAGCCTGCTGGCGGTGGCCCCCTCACCGTATGTGGTACTGCATGGCCCACTCCTTGAAGTCCTCGGCGATGTGCTTGCCCATGGTGGGCCCGAAGCAGTTCTTGATCTTGAGGTTGGTCTCGCCTGCAGCAACACGCAGCGCAGGCGCAGTGCAGGATGAGAGGTTCATACAACGGGCACTCGGCCTCACACAGCCCCACCGACCGGCCCAGATCCGTCCTGCAACCCTGGTGAGTGCTCTCCTGCTTGCTCTGTAACAACTGATCTTGTGTGTACACGGGTTATGCATCCCGATTTCAAAAAACAGCATCTCTACACACAACCTCACACAGCCCCAACGACCGGCCCGCATCCGCCGCGGTGCGTTCCCCTGGATGCGTGAGCTGTGCCAAGGCCCACAACCCTACACGCATCCATACAGCCTGTCTCGGCGGCCTGGCTGAGCCTGCACATGTGCGCGTAGGTGCGTGCATGGGCCACACCTCACCCCCCGATGCGTCTGGACCCCTTACCGTCCAGGTTCGCTGTCTCCACGTAGCACACGCCCGTGGGCTCCGATGAGGACAGGAACACGATGTCCGCGGGGAACTCGTGGCCGTCCATCACCTGCAGCGAGCAGCACACATGCCAACATAAGGACTGCCGTGCCAATGCCTGGTCGGGCATGTGCTGCCTGCACCGCCTGTATCAAACTGCTCTTCTGCACCTCCTGAAAGCCAGCAATTCTGTTAGATGTATCCGTTTTGATGCCGTGCCAGTCAATGCGGGCCGTCGATTCTCCAACGCAGGCCAGCACCCCTGGAATTTGTGCCTGAGCCCAATGGGGCCGGCAGCTGCCCTTACAACCAACACATGCAAGGCCTGGCAGCCCCTCAAACCCCTCAACGTGGCCTCGGCCTCTCCCGATCGCCCTCTCCACTTTCCCAGCGCCGTCAGTCCATCACTGTAACATGTCGTCCTTTCCTGGCCCCGCCCGCCCGTCCCTACTGGCTTTCAAGTCCTACATTTCGCCGCTCTGCAGTCAGCCCCCTGCTCCCAGTTGCCTCACCTTGACGATGTCCCCCACGGCCAGGTCCCGCCAGCTGACGGGCGTCTCCCGGCCGCCCTCCTCCAGCACGATCACGGTGCGGCTGTTGATGTCGTTGTCGCTCCTGCAAGGAAAACATGCGGTATTACGGTACGGTACAGATTGACAACAGGCGGCCTGGCGGGGCACGGCGCACAGGTGCTTGGTTGCTCCGACATGTACGGCGGTGGTGCGGCGGAGCTACCCTAGGCCCGAGCGACCAGCATGCCAGCGCATGCTGCGTGGCCTTTGTGCCAGCAATGACGTAGCATCACGTTCTGCAACCCTGCCCGTGCGACCATCACTGGCCATGGAGCCACCCCTTGAACCCGCGCCAAGGAGCGTGCCCCAGGGGACCGCCACAGCGACTGCCCCCACCTGTGCCTGTAGTAGTCGTCCGCAATCTCCTTGATGGCGTTGATGAGCAGCACGATGACCAGCGGGCACACCGTGGTGAACCAGCTGGTGGGCGCCAGGCCGGGGATGAGCTGCAGGATGGCTATGATGAGGAAGTACAGGTTGGCGATGCGGGTGAACTGCTCAAACAGGTTGATGGGCAGGAAGGTGAAGAGCTGCGGCCAGGGCGGTGGGTGGGATAGCAGGAGGAAAGGTGAGGGAGTCAGGGCAGTGGGGTGGCGGTGTGTTGGTTGGTGGAACAGCTCATCTGGGTGTCTTGTGTGGGTCTCAAGCGCCAGGAGTACACGTATGATGACCGCTGGTCGTCTGGCTAGCTGCAAGCGCTGTCTCTCAGCTCAGCTTGACTTTTTCACAGGGGACCTCGTCCAGTTGGGGTGTCATACCACACCCACCACCCCGAGAGGGCAATGAGACAGCCCTCCCAAAGCAACACGAGGCACTAGAGTCAAGGCCCCGTACCGTCCGTGGACTACACCGGAAAGGTCCCCCGCACATGCAGCCAGCGAGCACGGTAAAGACACGAGGCAGAGCAACACCGTGGCAGCCGGAGAGCAGTGGTGTGGTGCGGTGTGGTGTGGTGAGGCATTACCGGCCGTCAACCTCACCGTGTACTTGGCGGTCCGGATTTCGTTGGAAGCGAACTCGCCGCTCATGACGCAGCCAAAGGCGGCCTCCGCAGCACGCAGAAACGGCCCCTTCTCGTTCCGGGGTTTGACCGTGTGGGGTACGACCGTGCGGTACTGGTCAGTGCTGTCGTCGTGCGCATCGGCCGAGGCTCCAGTGGGGCTGCCAGATGCGCCCCCGTTCGTCGGGGAAGGGAGGCCGGAGGCGTAGCCCCCACCTGCCGCCAGCTGCACGGTTGGGCCTGGCCAGGCGGGGGGCGTTGGGCGGAGAGGTAGGCGGGGTACCGGAACCGGTCAGCGGGGACAGGGCTGATTCAGTGAGGTGCCATGCGTCCATAATGTGCACTGTCATGGTGTCGAGCCTATGGAAGTTGGGGGGAAGCACTAGCTGTGAGCTGGTCCTGCGTTACCCCCTGCAGCCGCAGGGTAACCGTGTGTGGTGCGCTGCGTGCGTGCTGTTGTGTAGAGGGCAACGGAACCGCCCTGCAGCCGGCTGCAGAGGCACATGCAGGCCCAACCGGGTCAGGCGAACGCAGACGAAACGTCGCAGCCCCTCTGAGAGGGCCACCCGGCAGCTGCTGCAGCGCGTCCAAGGCTGCCCATATTCCTGGTCCCACCCTTGTACGTATTGTTTCCATAAAATACATGACAGCATGTATTTATATGTGACTTGGCTGTTTAAGGGTGGCAAGCGCGGGTTTGATGGGCCGATCGGTTGAACTGTGCTCACCAGAAATCCGGGAGACGCTCTCAAAGCCAGCATCCTCTTCTTCTTTGTTTGTCCGCCTGAAAGCTGGAGAATGAGACATCTTGTGATGTCTGCCCTGTTTCGAGCCTGTTTCGAGCTCCCCTCCTTTTTGGGGCCGAAGGTCAAGTGCCTGCTTGAGCTATGTCATCTTTGTTGCTGTTCATATTATGTTATAGTGTACCAACTCGTATCCGCAAATAATGCGTCTAGGGAAGTTGCAGCTACCTTGAGCGACTGACTGACAGTTAACAGAATCAGATTGCTGCTAGCAATTGCAAGAGTTGCTACAAAACGTGTAAAGCTGTGTCGCGCTTTGGGGCTGCGGCCACACCGCTTCGCTCACAACTGCCGTATGCCGATGCACTCGCACGACACCGGGCCAGGTCTCTTCTTCTAGGACTACATGAGACACCCAAAGGGCAAGACTGTCTGTCAGCACCGGTTCTGTGGTCATCCTTGCACTGTAAGCGCTGCACCGCAGCCTGCCCAGCTCGCTTCGCGGCGTGGCATCACAGCAGGCGCCTGCCCTGGGATAGGTGCTCGGCACCTCCAAACCCAACCCCATCCCAACTTGCTGCTTTATTGCTGGACACATCCAAAGGGCAAGAGGCAACGCACCAGCTTTGCCAGCTTGTCAGCTGCACAGCCCAGGGCGGTCCGCACATGCTGTGTGGCCTTGTCACCATCCTGGAAAAGCAGGGTGCTTACATCCTCCGTGTGCGCGGCATCGCTAGCGTAACTAAGGCGTGGTACAACTCTCCTGCACAAAACACACTTTGCTGCGCGCTACACTGTACCCCTTGACCTGCCGGCATCGTACGACGCGCAACCGGCAGGAGTCAAGGCAGCAGCTGCAGCCCTTAAACCCGAACAGCCGGTAATTGTTTTTAACATTCTGCGCCGACGGTAAAGCACAAGTGCAGCCACAACCCCAAGCCAATAGTAGCTGTACAGTCTGGCAATAACATCAGCCACCTAGAACAACACGAACACGGCTGTGTGCCGGGAAGAGCAACGCAACGCCCAGCAACACGCCACTGCAGGATGGATCCAGCCTGAATATATCGGCATCATAACTTGCCGCAGACGCCTTGAATGCTGCACGCATGCGCCCAGGCATCCACACTATTCCCTTGCTGCGCGTGTCCAATGCGCTACGCAGCTGCGTGCGCAGAGCTCTGACGTGACCTGCCGTACACACTGGCCCATCCGGGCCCTCTAGTCCCTACAACCACATCCTACTACACACAGCGTGTATGGTCAACCTGGCTCAACACGTGGCCACATGAACAAAACAATAGCACGCACCATGAATTGCAACACACAAGCCTGCGCCACGTATGCATTCATGCTCCTAACATGTTGTGTTGATATGCAACTACTGCTGGCCAGTCCTTGTGCACCGAGCGAAAACGCGTGTTGTCTTCGTCTCGCAATTGGGCATCACCAAGAGCAATGCAAACACACACCGTACAACCACCAACCAACAAGCTCTACCAGTAGCATGCGCAGCTGTGCAAGGAAAGCTGATGTTCCTTTCCACCACAACAGCTGCAGGTTATCACCTTCCTGCGTGCTCCAGCGTGTTGCGTCGTACCACGTGGCCCAAAACTGTGCCTCTGCCCATGAATGCAGAAGGGTCTCCATGCACCTCTTCGAAATTCCTCATAAAATTCTTCATGCACATGCTCAGCCCTGCTGTATGCCATGGAAAACTTTGCAGTAGTATGCTCCCTTCCTTCTGAACCCGACACCACAGCACCTTGCGTACAGTTTACCATCGAACATGCCATCTCAACCCGAAGAAACACGACTATACCAGAGCCGCGTGGCTCATCACCTCCGAATCAATATCAAAGTACGTGCAAGTGCCGCTGGGCGGCTCTCCGTCCCCCAAGCTGCAACCTGCCATCCACATCATCCTCACGCCAGCTCCCGTTGCCGTACCTAGCATTTACGGTCTTACATGGGCCTAATGGTGCCCAGCTCCTGCCATTGCGGCACCCCAATGTCCCGCGGATCGGGCCCCGTGTAGGCGTTATCCCACGTGCCGTGCAGGCCCACCGGCAGCACGTGCGGCAGCCGTATGGTGGCCACGGGCCCCCGCTCCAGGCTGTTGGCCTCCAGGATATGCACCTCGCCCTTCATGCTCTCCGCGTTGTGCGTGGGCACGAGCAGCCAGCCGTCGCCCTCCGCGGTGGACCCCGGCCGCGGCACGAACATGGGCTCACCCACGAAGCAGCGCGGGCCGGGGGACCACACGTCCAGGCGCACGCCTGGCGCCGTGCTGCTGTCCATGAAAGCAGCGGTAGCAGCAGGAGGGGACGACGACCCCATGTTCCTGCCGCTGACGCGCGGCCGCCCCGTGTGCGTGCGGATGCTGGCCAAAGCGGCGTTGCGGTTGGAGTGGTGGGCAGGGGTGCCGGGTGCGACCAGGTCTCCGACACGTGCCCCAGCGGGCAGGCCGTACGTGGGGTCCAGCTGCACGCGCGCGATGCCCTGCAGGCTGCCCCACATGAGCGCGTCGTCCACCATGTCGCAGCCCAGCCACGTGGCGCGGTGCGGGCGGCCCACGACCCGCGGGTCGGTGGCGGGGAACTCCCCTGTGCGCCGCAGCAGCCGCGTCTCGGACACAGCGCCGGAGCGCAGGTCGCACACGTGCCGGTACAGGTGCGTGCGCTGGCCCCCTGCGGACAGCATAGCGGAAAATTGGCAAGTGCGTTTGCTTAAGTGCTTGCAACGCCGGCGCTTACACGGGCGCGAGGCAGTGACTGGGTACGAAGTGTACGGCACATGGCTCGCTAGAAACTCAAGAGTTTAGGGAGTGCGTAGCCTCACCCTTGTAGTACTCGGGGGTGGTGTAGGTGTCCTTCCTGACCGTGAAGCTGACTGTATCCAGCCGCAGCGTGTCCAGTACGACAAGCGGCTCGTCGTACGGCCCTGCCGTACCGCTGTCCGACGGGGGGTACTCCGCCTCGTAGGCGTTGACGTGGTGGAACACGAAGCTGGGATCAGCGGGCAGCTCACGCACGCGAAGCTCTGCGTCGCGGGAGAGGGCCGACGGGTGCAGGTTGTCGAATGTGCATGGGACGATGCAAAAGTCGTCTCGCGTACGCGGCAGGCCGAAGGCACTGCAGGAGCATGCCTAGGTGACGGCAGCTGCACGCTGCTGCTGACCTGCTGTGGCTGCGCACAACAGATTGACCCTGGATAGCGCCTCCATGTGCCATGGGCAACCGAACCCTGCCGCGGCGTGAATGGTACCCGTCCCAACACACTTTCCCGCCCCCACTCACTCCTCCCGCTGTCCCTCCCCGGCCGCGGCACCAGCACCACGCGCGTCCTGCCGCCCGGGTTGTACTCCAGGCACTCGGCGATGGAGCAGCGCGAGAACAGGTACTCGGTGGCGAAGCGGTGCGCGCTGAGGTCCACGGGCCCCAGCACCAGGCCGTAGTAGTGCTCTGTCACAAACAGGTCGTGCACCAGCGCCATGGTCACGCCCTGGGAGAGATTGGGGGCACACCAAGGGCTTGGGCGCACGCAGATGCAAATCATACTCAAGGTCTGCAGGTGCAAGGAGGTGCAGGCGTCCGGAGCCAGGGCCCTGACCAGCAGCGAGCACTATCCGGTAGGGCCATGGTCACACCCTGCTGGGTAAAAGCACAGGACGTGCGGCGGGTGTGGCAGGCAGACCGATGGCAAGCCATGAAGCAGAGGACATGCATGGGGCTGATATGGGGCTAGGACCAGTACCACGGCCATAGGCGTTGCTACGACCTTGGGTGAAGGGTAGCCAGGCATATGGGGCCTAACGGAAAGGGAAGCGTGCTGGGAGCGTCACGGTACGTGTGATGATTGACCCCGCAGCGTCGCAGGCGCGTACGGCCCTGTGACGTTTTGAACCAGGGCATTGCGCCGTAGGGCCCGTCATGCACGGACAGCGCAAGGCCTGCAGCTCAAGAGCAGCACCACGCACCTCCAGCGGGTGCCTGGTCTGGTGGATCTTCCTGCCCTGCTCGTCGAACTCGTAGAAGGTGGCGGTGGCGCCCCCGAACGAGGCGTCCACGCTGAAGCCCACAAAGCGCCGCGCGGTGCTGCCGTCGGCCTGGCGCTCGGTGGTGACGCGGTAGTGCGCGCCCAGCGTGCTGGCCGCCAGCTGGCCGCCCAGGGTGCTCTCGCCCAGCGTGTCCAGCGTCACAGGGTCCAGCTGGTACGGCAGGCCGGCCTGCGGTACAGAAATACGGGCACGGAATGCATGGTGGTAGGCGTACGGCAGGCAGTCGGCGCAGAGCGAGTTTGGAGCGAGCCACGTTACAGCACCCATGCGGCTCCACATGGACCTATGCAACGGTCTGCTGGCACTACTGTGCGCAGTACCGCACGGTGTGCGTTCCGGCCAGGACCCAGTTTCTGGTCCCGTAGTACTACAGTGCCTTCCCGTCCTGCCTAGCTCGCTCTCGGCCATCTCACCTCCCACAGTGCGTACAGCTGCCCCGCCCACCGCATCACGCCCGTGTTGGCCACGTTCTTAAACTGCATTTTAGGGTTGAGCCGCGAGGTCAGACGCCATCGCGTGCACCATGTGTGGCTGTCAGCGTGCGCACGCCTACTGTAGTAGGCGTTGTGGACATTGGCAATTGGGGGACATACAGTGGGACACGCCGACTGAACCCAAGGGGCAAGCTTTGTAGTTGCCGTACTGTACCAAAACCCGGTGTGCTGTACATTCCCGTACGGCAGGCGCACGCACCTGCAGGTCAAAGGGGTTGAAGAAGGGCGCTCCGTCCGCCGCGCCGCGCGTGAACACGTTGCGGTACAGCGGCCGGCCGGCGGCCTGTACGGCAGGACACGGGCACCAAGGGGTGGGCATGGAGGGCAGGTGACTCAAGCGCAGTACTACGGTTGTATGGTGGTCAAGCAGGTGGGACGGGGGCAGGGCAGCAAGACGGACGGTTGGCCTTATCGCGTGGCCCCTTGCCTAACCCGCCAGGCTAGTTGGCACATGCAGCACGCCCCATGGCCCAGCCATCCGTGATACCAGCGCTTGCAGCAAGCGAGCTACGGACGGTACCCGTAGTCCCTCTCGGTGCCACGCGTGGGGCCCTGCCTCCGCAGCTGGCCCTCCCGCCTCCGCCTGGCCCTAGGTGTCCCATGCAGCCGTGTCAAGGTACCGGCACAGCCGTGGGCTACGGCACCGCTCACCTGCTCCTCCACGAACCCCTTGGTCCTCACGAACCTGTTCCTCCAGTACGCCCTGCCCTCCCTGAAGGCCAGGCTCAGCACCATGCCGTCGCCGTCAAAGTGGTGGCGCTTGTAGCGAGGGTTGGACACCTGGAGGGGGAGCGGGAGTGGGGAGGGGGGAACGCGGGGAGCCACCGTGCTGTAAAGCCGGCACTTGCCAGTTACTTGAAGCCAATGGGTGCAAGCTGGCCAAGTGTCCAAGCTAGATGCTGCGACACACTTACGTGCAAGCCGGGGCCGTTGCGGTAGTAGGTGCCATGCAGCTCTTTCGGAATGGTGCCGGTAACCTGCGCGCAGAAAGCCAGGAACCATTCATGACGTTGAGGGCAAATTGTCGTTAAGCAATATTTACAATGATTGTATTTAGCAGCTTAAGCGCCGATGAAAGCACTAGCAGCTTAAGCGCCTTTGAAAGCACTACCAATCGTACGGGTTGTAGGTGATAACCCGACTGCACCGCCGTTATACCAGTGAAGCCCCATGCCCATGCCACTCAAAGCTTATTACAGTGTAGCACCTGCTGTTTATGCTGCTATCGCTCCAGCGCCTGCTGCTAAGGTGGCACCATCTACCATGCACGCACTCTGACGCACTGCACCGTACCGGTAGTCTTGTTGCTCACCCAGCTGTCCTGCACCCAGTAGGCGTACTCCTTGAGCAGGGAGGTCAGGGCGGTCTGCTGGTCCGCCAGCACGGTGGCTGCGGAACATGGCGATTAGGGAGGGAGTAGGCAGCGTGCGTGTCAAGCGTGGCACAAGGCAGGCACTGCAGCCTGGAGGAGGGCCCCTAAACCTTGGATCCGATCGAACGTGGCGTCGTGTTCAGCAAGTGCGCATTTCGCTGAGCGTCGTGCGTTACTGTGCTCAGCACCGAGGTCGACTACACGGCAAGCCGAGCGAAGGGTACCAGCTGCACTATATCTACGGTACGCAGCCCCGTTTACCCGCTTCACCCAAGATCCGCACGCCCTCGGCACTCACATGTGATGGGCCCAAACGACGTCTTGGGCGTAACCGTTACGGCGCTGCTGCCGCCGTTAGGGGTAGTATCCACCTTGGTGCTTGGCGGCGCAACAGTGGCACCCGTGGTGGCTGCTGAGGTCGTAACAGGGCGTGACGGGGTCTGCCGTACGTCCCTGGGCGGCGCGGGGCCGCCCGGCGGCGCTTGCGCGACGCACCAGAGGCCGCGGCGGCGCGCTGCCGCTGCCACAGCTGCAGTGACAAGGGCCATGATGGGGTACGTTGTTAAGCGCAGCCTTAGCCTAGGTCGCTCTTTACGCAGTTGTGCGTTGAGCGCTGGCGCGGAGGTAACGCGAGTGCGGGACGGCGCACTGGATGGCAGGTGCCGGTGATGTCGGAACAGGCCGGAACGCGGGTGCCGGCGCCTTTGGCTAGCTTCACGGCAGGCGCAGCAACTGTAATCGGTACCAGCAGAGGACGAATGCTAGTGCCCTGCGCGATCTGCCGGCCATGCAGCAGGGGACTCGCCTCGACACTGGCGCGGAGCTGCGTGGGTCGTCATTGACGTGTCAGCGTAGCCTAGCCGCGATGGCCCGCGGCCAGGTAGGGCGTGGTCCCCAGATAATCGGCGCATCACTCTATTGCCGCTTGCGAGCGCGTAAGAGCTGCTTGGAGGAGCGCAGGGCAGGGTAGGGTTCCGGGAGCGCAACGAAAACCAACAACGGAGGCACTACTTTTCCACGACAGCTTTTCTCACGTCGGCATTAGACTTTCGCTAGCAATAAGCATTATCATCGTTCTTGGCGGCTGAGCGCTCTCGGCTGGCGCGATGTGGCGTCATCGGCGTCCAGCGCGGATGCCGCTGGCCTCAGCTGCATGGGACCAGGCGCAGCCCTGCCCCGTCACCGTAACCCATGAGCCCATAGCCGCGTTTGGGCGTAATTGGAATCAGGTAAACGCCTTTGTGTTTGCGTAGCAGCACATAGGCGCGTAACGCCCACCAGGCTGTATTGGGCCCGTAGCGGGAGCCCTGCCCTAGCCCCTGCCTGTTGAGTCTGGCAGAGGGCTCAGCAGAACGACCCATGGGTCGTGCCGACCCACCCCAAGCTCCCCTGCCCCAAGCCACCTCGCACTCCGTAAACGGTTGCAGACTGCTTTGGAAACACCTGTTAGGACCACCTGTTAGGACGAACGCAGTGCCTTGCAGGATCAGGGTGGCGGGTGCAGACTCTCAATGCAAGCCCTGATTCAAGCTGCACTTGGGACAGACTGGGATCCGTTCTGCTGCCGCCCCTGGCCGCCCCATGTGTGGAGGGATCATCGCAAGCTTCACCCAATGTGCCGGCATGTGTGAGGATGACCCTGATTTGTGCTATGACATTTGACGTACCCCTCACTCCACATGTGGCGTCTGCACTACGCCACCCGGCCACCGTCCACGTAAACCGCGTTTATTGCGTAAAGCGCAAGGTCTCTGGATGCCACGTGTCTTTCAGGGCCACATTTTATCAGGCAAGCGCGCCCGAGACGCCGCGTGTCGTGTGTACACCTGCACTGTGCGACGTGCTCCTTCCGTCTCCTTTGACCCGTCCAGGCACAGCCACGAAGGGATAGTCATCAACAAGCTTAAGGTGAGCTATGCCATTCACCGTGACCACACCATGGTCGAACGCTGCAGGTCGCCATGTGCTCACACCGAGACACCGCGGACCGAGGTCCTAGGCGGATGCCACCGGACCTGACCACTGAAGCTGCTTCCAAACCCTCACCAAGGCAGCGTAAATCAAACCATGCATGTGAGCAGCGGAGCATGAACGGTTTGTAACAAACCGCGCAAGCAAGGACATGCCGCACCGGCAATGCAGGGACGTGCTGCTGGGGCCCTGGGGCCCTGCATAGCCATTGCACGTGGGCCCTGCACATCATGCTCTCATGCCCAAGCGCTCATCAATTTCCCTCAAACAACAACACAACCAACAACAAAATGGTAGCCATCAATGGTGTACACTACTGCTTGTTGGCTTTGGCCTCGGCATAATGCAAATGTGTGCAGCCCTCTCCACTCACTCCCGCCTCATTTGAAACCCATCCAGCCTCTACTCGCATGCACCCGTGTAGGTGTGCATCACTGCACAGGGGTAATTGTGCGGGTTACGGCACACTCGCACACCTACCATTCATGCCTACGCTCCCTTACCTCACCCTGCTTGCATTCGCCCTCGTTCCCTCGCGCACCATTGTTGAACCCGAATGGCCTGCACGCCAACCCCAAAGCATCCATCAACACGTAGCATTCCCGACTCTTGTAATGCCCCAATACCACAGCACCCTACTCGGATGTCCCCAGCGCCATAAAGATGTAAGGAAGAGGTGCTTCTCAAAACATGCTTACTCCCGTCAAAAGGGCAAACTATAAACCGGGCCAAAGCGACAAAAAGAGACACACGGTCACAAAAGCCCAGTCCAGCACACACCTTGTTGCACAGCGTACGCTACTCTCCTGTCCGTAACGGGTTCCTCGTGCCAGTTTGCAGCACTAGCTAGGCACACCCAAAGCCATGGAATCCACCACCACATTACGCCCGGTAGGAAGGTACACACGCTCATACGTAGCGCCTGTCCACCAAGCCGCCGGGTTGATACCACAAGAGCCGGATGCTGCCCAGCTGCCCAGCTCCTGGCACTGCTGCACCACTCTGCCCTGCGGGTCAGGCCCCCATAGTCAACATGCGCTACCCCACGTGCCCCGCAGGCCCACAACGACAGCACCCGCAGCACACTGCCTCTGCACCGTCGCACAACCCTAGGACCTGGCCCCGTGTAGGCGTTACCCCACGTGCCGTGCAGGCCCACCGGCAGCACGCGCGCCTCACATGGGCCTGATGCTGCCCAGCTCCTGCCACTGCGGCACCGCGCCGTCCCGTGGGTCGGGCCCCGTGTAGGCGTTGCCGTACCTAGAATCCTAGACCTTACATGGGCCTGATGCTGCCCAGCTCCTGCCACTGCGGCACCCCAATGTCCCGCGGGTCGGGGCCCACGTAGTTGGCGTCCCAACTGCCGTGCAGACCGTTGGGGATGATGTGCGGCAGGCGGATGGTGGCCACGGGCCCCCGCTCCAGGCTGTTGGCCTCCAGGATGTGCACCTCGCCCTTCATGCTCTCCGCGTTGTGCGTGGGCACGATCAGCCAGCCGTCGCCCTCCACAGTTGACCCCGGCCGCGGCACGAAAATCGGCTCGCCGATGTAGCAGCGCCTGCCGGGTGCCCACACATCCAGCTTGGCGCCGGGGACCACGGGCGCGTTGGTGGTTGCGGCGCGGGGGTTGCCGTTGTGACCGTCGTCGCTTCCCGGCGCGACGCGACCGTTGACGGTTGCGCCGGCGGGCAGACCGTACGTGGGGTCCAGCTGCACGCGTGCGATGCCCTGCAGGTTGCCCCACAGGTAGGTGTCGTCCACCATGTCGCAGCCCAGCCACGTGGCGCTGTGCGGGCGGCCCACGACCCGCGGGTCGGTGGCGGGGAACTCCCCTGTGCGCCGCAGCAGCCGCGTCTCGGACACGCGGCCCGAGCGCAGGTCGCACACCATGCGGTAGAGCTGCGTGCGGGGTCCGCCTGGAAGGGGGGAACCGAAGGAGCGGGCAGGTCACCGCCTGTCAGGAGTGTGTTCAGCAGGCATAGGCGTGTGTTGTTTGCAGCCGCACGACACCTGGCAGCAAGCCAGCCAGCCAGCCTGGACGTGCCCAAAATATGCCCAGACGCACCCTTGTAGTAGTCCGGCGTGTAAGAGTACTGGTTGACGGTGAAGGTGATCTCGTCGATCCGCATGGTGTCCAGTACGACAATGGGCTCGTCGTACTCGGCGCCCGGCGGCGCCGTACCGGCGGGGTACTCGGCCTCGTAGGCGTTGACGTGGTGGAACACGAAGCACGGGTCCGTGTACAGCTCCCGTACGCGCAGCTCTGTACGGCAGCACGCACAACACAGCACGTTAGGAAAGGTCTTTCACACAATGGCGTAGCGATACAACGCTGGGCACGGTGACATATGAGAGTGCTGCTGGGCATCCCTCGCAGCGTGCACCTGCCCTCAAGCCCGGTGCGTTCGCACCGCACGAGCCCAACCCAGTGCCTTGAACACCTGGACACCCGCCAGTGCTGTCTGCCACTGCCCTGTGCACGTTTGCCAAACGAGCTTCCTACACGGCCGCCCTGCGCAATCCACCCCAGGTCCCCGCCCCTCCACTCACTCCTCCCGCTGTCCCTCCCCGGCCGCGGCACCAGCACCACGCGCGTCCTGCCGCCCGGGTTGTACTCCAGGCACTCGGCGATGGAGCAGCGCGAAAACAGGTACTCGGTGGCAAACTTCTTGGGGCTGAACTCCACCGGCCCCATGATCAGCACGTAGTAGTGCTCCGAGACCAGCATGTCGTGCACCAGCGCCAGGCTGACGCCTTCCAGGCCCTGCTTGGTCTCGTGCACCTTCCTGCCCTGCTCGTCGAACTCGTAGAAGATGGCCGAGGTGCCTCCGAAACCGGTGTCCATGGAGAAGGACACCCAGCGGCGGCTGCCGTCGGGCTCCGTGGTGACGCGGTAGTGTGCGGTGAGGCTGCTGGCCGCCAGCTGGCCGCCCAGGGTGCTCTCGCCCAGCGTGTCGAGGCTGGTGGGGTCCATGGCGTGCGGCAGGCCGCCCTGTGAACGGCAGACACGTGTTCGTGTCGCGTGACTTAACTAGGGATGACCACTGTTGACGGTCCTCTGTGTGCAGGTGCAGCTGTGCAGCAAGTAGTCCATGGCGTGTGGCAGGCCGCCCCACATGCGGCACACACATGCGTGGCGCCGTCCTGCTTGGCCTGACATGCCCACCTGGCCGCACCCAGGAGAGCTCATCCCTGCCCCGCTCATTCCCTTTGCCCAGCACCTCACCGCCATGCCCCGCAATGCCAAACACTGCCGCACCCCCTTTCCTGGCCCCTCCTGTCGCGCCCTCAACCGCCCCAACCGCCCCATCCCTGCCTCCCACAGTGCACGATTGGCAGGTAGCAGGACTCTGTTGCACTGACATATTCAGTCTGTCTTACTAAGTGCCCCCTCCTGTCACGCCCTCAACCATACCAGTCGCCCTATGCTCACCTCCCACAGTGCGTACAGCTGCCCCGCCCACCGCAGCACCCCCGTGTTGGCCACGTTCTTGAACTGCGCAAACAGGAAAGGGCCAGGTGGATGCGGGGCATGGCGTGGGCATGGCATCGCTGTGAGGCAGTACAGCATGTGTACACGTGGACCTCATGTGGACATGTGGGCCTCACAGCCTCGTAACGCACACAGCTTCAAACCCAGCCCGCCCACCTTGAGGTCGAAGGGGTTGAAGAACAGGGACCCGTCCGCAGAGCCCCGCGTGAAGGCGTTGCGGTACAGCGGGCGGCCGGCGGCCTGTACGGCAGGACACGTGTCAAATGATTTGTCAGCTGATAGGACCCAGCCACGCTCAGATCGAAAGGCCGCGGCTGGTGCTGCTGCACAGGGGTCTATCAGGAAATGGGGCACGTGCACGGTACTTGTTGGAGGGTATTCGCACGCACACGCGAAGGACACACCTCGCCTGGGCTGGCGGCCTAGTGTGCTTCATTCCGATGAGCTTCTTCAGCTCTCCTTCCCAACACAGATCTGTCAATGGTTTTTCCCTCGACAAAGCACACGGCCCACGGACGCAGCCCCGCTGCTGCCCTCCCCACCTGCCTCCTACATATGCGTGCGGCAGAGCCCCTCCCCACCCGTCGCCCCCTTCCCGCTCGCACCTGCTCGTCCACGAAGCCCTTGGTCCGCACGAACCTGTTCCTCCAGTACGCCCTTCCCTCCCTGAAGGCCAGGCTCAGCACCATGCCGTCACCGTCAAAGTGGTGCCGCTTGTAGCGAGGGTTGGACACCTGGAGGGGGAGCGGGAGTGGGGAGCGACGGACGAGGGGGGGCTGATGGGTCAAGGCCTCAAGGGTAACTTGCCAACATGCCCCCTTGACGCTGAGGCACATGCCCAGACTGTAATACACACCAGGCACTTATGAGACACCACTGACGCAGCAGGTGCACGCGCACGCGCAGGAAGCAGAGTCCCATAACGTTGACCAAGCTCAATTCGTTGGGGACGCGAGGACGCAAGTGCACGGGTGTGCGCCGCTCTCCACGCTCCCACCTGCAGTCCGGGCCCGTTCCGGAAGTAGGTGCCGTACAGCTCCGGGGGGATGGTGCCAGTCACCTGATGCAGAGTGAGGCGGGTGGGGCACGGGGCGAGCGGTGGCCTCGGAGCAGCGTTCAGGCTGACACGTGGCGGGCCGCACGCTGCGTCGGCAATGCGCACACAGCGTGCGATGCACGTGCGTCTGTTCTTGGTCGCACTGAGGTGCCGCGGCCCATGGCGTTGTCGGGAGCACGGCTCTGGTCGGCTCTGATTTGCTTGGCAGCAACCACTAAGCTTCCGCCCGCTGCAAAAGGAGACACGATAGCGGGCTGGTAGCTCCTACTTGCTGGTTCCACGGACCACGGTCACAGCCAGGAACAAAGCGCCAAGGACCAGGCTATGCTGGACCTCTTGCCACATGTCATCTCTCCATTCCATGTTCACAGGCATGGCACCATAGGATGGCGCGCTCCGTGCACACGTGCGACTGCGCTGGACCACCCGTTGACTAAGTCGTAGGCCTGGTCCATGTCCCGTACCCATGGGAAACCAGTCGGCACGCACGTGTGGCGTGAAGCCCTATGCACAAGGTCCCATGCTACCGTGTACTGCAAAATCGGTGGCAGTCCAAAACAGTGTGTGACGTGTGTGGCACGGTTGCACCTCCATCCGTCCCGACCTCACCCAGCTGTCCTGCACCCAGTAGGCGTACTCCTTGAGCAGCGAAGTGAAGCCCGTCTGGTGGTCACGCAGGGTCTCCGCTGCGGGAACAAAAAAGACAGGCAAGACACAAGAGCAAAGGCGCCTTAAGAGGTAGCTCCAGGCCGACGAATTAGGTGTGGGAGAAGCACGCATGGGGCTGTGGCGGGGGTTGAGTGCACGTGGTAATGCGGCATCCTGCTGGGGCATGCATGGAGGCGATGACCCAGGGGTCGGTGTCAGAAAGGGGTGTTGGTGGAAAACCCCCTGGCGGCAACACATATGCGCCCGCTGTAGAAATCTGTAATACCCAGATTTATATGCGACTACGGGAATCGTGTGCTAGTTAGCGCTGATGTGGTGGGGGACTTGCAGACGACGTGCATGGAGTGCACACTCGGGTTTTGCAGAGCCCCAAAGGGCTAGCAAAGCTTGCTAAAAAGCAAGATGGGTTGTATTTCGGCCATGCATACTGAAGGAAGATAACCGCACATAACCGGAGTCAACACAGGACGTGCCATCGCGATGACATACTTACCGGTCACAGGGCCGAAGGTATCGCTTGAGGACGTTCTTTGATTCCCGTCAATAGTGACGACTTTGTTAAGTCCATCCACGGTGCGCAACGGTGTTGCGCCGCTGGGCTGTGCGGCACAGCGGTTTCCGCCGCGCGTGGCTGTCAACACATGCAGAGAGAAGTAAGGAACTAGCGTCGACATCGTAATAAAATCACTCTACTTCCGCTTGTTTAATAGTTTTGTCGTGGCCTACCGCGGTGAGTCCTCCCGCGCAGTGGACACCGCAGAACTGACCCCGTTGACGTTGTCACCGGCCGTTCCGCGCTGATGGAGCTAATTCTATGTGATGCGTGCATGTTGAAGCTTCGGGTATGCTATAGGAGGTAGGAGCAGGCACCGAACGCGGGTGGGTAGGTTATTTTAGGCGTTGCGGACAGGAGGAGACCTAGACGCTAGAGGACAGGGGTCAATCACTAGCACGGTAGCTTGGACAATGTAAAACGTGTGCTAGCAAGCTGCAAACTGACTCTTGTCGGTGAAGTGTGGGCCAGGACTGCTGTTTGTAGATGAGAGGCCTGGCGGGCTCTCCCTTGCTCGTTGACATAAGCGGTTCTGTGACACCTCGCACCGAAATGCAAGACAAACAATACGATCACTGTGCTGCAATGTACTTATCTGTTACCGTGTGTCAAAGATAGTGGGTGGGCAAAGTCGCAAAGAACTTTGCCCAACGTAGGCACTGGAATCCAGCGGTTGTGTCCGCCAAGGGCCTAGCTCAGCGCAGCCCCTGCCTGTAGAGCCACCGTAGACCACTGCGCCACCCTACTCTTGAATCTAACTGCCAATAGCTGTGCCGTTAGCACGTTGCACATAGGTGCTGACATGCTTACCCCCCGTGCCTATCCCGGCTTAGCCACACTGTCCCGAGACGGAGTACATCTTCCTTCAACTTTGTTAGTCAAGGGCCACAGCCGAAGAGCAGAGGCCACATTTGAAGCTGTGCAGCAGGCCCATATGCCTAACACTCGTACAGGCCAAACGCACATGCAAGGGGATCTGTGCTCAGTTACATAACGTTGGGTTCGCTCAAACCCCACCTGTGCCAAACAGCTACGGTACAGCAGGACACCTGCTACAAAATTGGGCGGGGCCACACAGTGCCCGCGACAAGTCGCCGTCGCCAATGCAGCAGCAATTCCTGCTCCTGGCTGCTGTGTGTCATTGCACAGTCTCCTGGTGCAGCTGGCCCCATCGTGCCCCATGCCTGGAGCTGCCCATGCCACGTGTCCTACGCTGCACCATGCGACGAGGAAGGACCACCGTCCCGAGAAGGCACACCAAGTCACCCCACCAAACTCACGACATGAAGAACGGTTTGCATGTATTCTTCGAACAACCGTATCACACGAGCTCCACAGTACGGCAGACACGCCTGCTCTTGCCCCCACGCGTTCACCACCTGCAGGAGCGGTGCAGCGCACGGGGCAGCAGCACCCAGGCCCCAGGTACCAGATAGGGACTGCCAGGCACTGCCCTCGGCACGTTCCTCCACCGCCCAGCCCCTAACCCCACCCCGCCTCCCGAACGCCAGCTGCGCCCTTGTCACCCCCCGCTCCTCTCACCCAGAACCCAAACTCTTCACACAGTAATTGCGTTGAACTCAGCCTTCTTCCGCCTCCTTCCGCCCCCCGGCTGATCGAAGCACCCTTCAAGGCGTGCTGCCCATCCAAGCTGCCATCCGGCCCCACACACCTTGCTCCACCTCCTCATGTCTAATACCACACCACCACCCGCCTCCTTTCTGACCCCAAGCCACCTGCCCCAAGACACACACACACACACGCACGCTGTGCGTCGGCTCCTTACGACACCACGGCGGTGCCGCTGGTGAAGCCGGGCTTCTGGTAGCGGTACACGCCGTCCTCCGCAATGCCGAAGCCGCGAGGGTCGGCGAACACGTTCTCCAGCAGCTGCCCGCGCTCGGGCTTGGGGGACTCGTCGGCGAACCTGCGCATGACAGGGGTTGGGGGTAATGGTGATGGTGGACGCAGGAGCTCTGGAAGCTCAAGCGCACCAGGAATGTTGTGTGCGTGCGCGTGCGTATCAGTTGATACGGATGCCGTGCGAAAGATGCTGTCAGGTGTAGCGTATGCAGTTGCGTGGACAAAATCGCAAGTTAGCAAGCAGGTTCTATCAGAGGGCGAGGCAAGTGGCATGTCCGGCAATGGGAAGCGGACGTCGAGGCGGCTCCGGCTGTGAGCTGTGGATGCGCTGAGAGGACTTAACTGAAGGAGAATAACAGCTGTCAGGTGTCAGGTGTCACATGCTGTCAGGTGTCAGCCGAAGAAGGCCCGGCCGTGCGCGGGTGTGCGTATGCCGTACCGCCTTCCGAGGACCAACGCGACCCAAGCCAGGACCCGCACCCAGTTGGCGCCGATCTCAGCGCGGCTGCGCTCACCGGTCCCATGGCATCTATCCACAGTGCCCACCGCGCTTGAGAACCTGCTTACACCGCCACATGCGCGCAACCGCCGCCACAGGCCCCACAGCAACATCCCCACCCCGCTCATCGCACCGACCCCAGCCCAGGTGCCGCACTGCACCCATGCACGCAACTCAGCTGTCCCACCCGTCCCCTGTGTGTATGCAGCACTCACTTGACGCTGTCCTCCACCTCCTCCATCACGCGCTCCTCGATGGCCTTGATCTCCGCCTCCGTGGCCAGGCCGTGCTCCAGCATGTACTTCTTCAGCTGCGGGGCCGGAAGTAGCACATACAACACAAACATAAAGCCACTGCCCCACAAGACCATGTCAGTTTTCAGGGGATGGCGCCGTTCAGCATGCGCGTGCCACGAGGTCCGCCCGGCATCCCCCTTATGCGGGCTGTGACCGCGCGCCGGGTGCCTAGCCCCCCGCCTTCGCCCTTCAGCCAAGATGCACGCTGGCATCAAATACTCTTGTTGCAGTCAGCTGCGCACCTGCGGGATGGGGTCGCGCGCCAGGTACTTGGCCTTCTCCTCCTTGGAGCGCAGCTCGTCGGGGTCGGCCAGCGAGTGGCCGCGGAAGCGGTACGTCTCCGCCTCGATCAGCGTGGGGCCCTCGCCGCGGCGGGCGCGCTCAATGGCCTCCTGGGCAACCTGGCGCACCTGTGGGGCAGGAAGAAGAGAGGGAGGAGGTGCAAGAGGGTGGAGGTAAAAGAGTGGGTGTTTGGGAGGCACATGGGTTGCTCACAACTACACACGTCTTTGTGTGCCCGCTGTTGAGTATGTCGGCAACAACAGCCCACTGCCATGCTCGGCGCATTGGATGCATGACGTGCACCGCCCGTGCTGCTGCCACGTGCTTCCGCGCTGGCGGACCTTGAGCACGTCCGTGCCGTCCACCAGCACGCCGGGCCCACGCCATGAGGGTAATACACACCCCTAATACACGTGTTTCCCTGTCACCCCCACCTTGAGCACATCCATGCCGTCCACCAGCACGCCGGGCATGCCGAAGGCGGGGCCCTTCTTGTAGATGTGGGGGTCGTGGTCGCCAGAGGTGCGGGCGGTGGCGCGCAGGTGGCTCATGCCGATGGCCCACCTATCATGGGTGAGGGTGGAGGGGGCCGGCCAGGGTGCACGTGCGTTGACGGAGGGTCACATGTACAGGTGCACGACAAACGCTGGCCCGCGTGACTGCCGTCTGCCCAGCAAGATTTACAACCGCTAGTGACTAGTGCTTGGCAAGTCTGGGTGCCGTGTGCAACACGTGCGGTCCCATTCCCGCGCCCCGGCGCAACAACTCACAGGTTGTTCTCCACCACGAACACGTGCGGCAGCTTGTACAGCGCCGCCATGTTGAGCGACTCGTAGAACTGGCCCACGTTGCAGGTGCCGTCGCCGAAGAAGGAGCAGGTCACCGAGTCGGACGTCTCAATGCCCAGCACGTCGCGCCTGGGGGCACTCGGCAGGGGGGTGGGATGGGAGGTCGATGGGCCTAGCCCGTGTGTAGCATGCGCCATGCACACATGGGGCACACGGCACATGGAATGGACGATGGGTGGGAGCCTGCCGCTGGTCCACCAGTATGTAGCATGTGGGCTGGTGGCTGTGTGGCATGCGCAACTGCGGTTCGGTTCGGTCTGATACGCTGATCTGCTCCCGCAGCTGACGCTGCCCGGCGCTGCAAAGGAGCTTCACGGTGCAGCGGGTTTCTCTCTCTCGCTCCGCCAGCCAGCCAACTGATTGCGGTTCGTGCCGCGCACAGAGAGGGCAAGCTGCCAATGACACGTGCACTTGCAAGCAGCATAGCCTGCTTGCCTGCCTGCCTCATCCTTCGGCCAGGGTTCAAGCTCCATTGCAAACCATTTCATGCATCCCCGACCCTCGTCCTGGTAATCTTGGCCCTCGCCAGCGCCGCCCCGTCCCCGCCCCATCCGCAACCGCCCGCGCGCCCCGTCACTCACTTGTACTTGGACTGGAACGCCGCGCCCAGGCCCACGGGGATGCCCTCGCCGATGAAGGCGTAGCCACCCAGCAGGCCGTGCTTCTGGGAGAACATGTGCATGGAGCCACCCTGGCCCCTAGGGGGAGGAGTGGCGATGGGAGGGGGCGAGGCATGGGTGAGCGGAATCGTTGCCGAAATGTGCGCCGGAGGCCGCCCTGGCCCCTGGGCCAGTAGTCTCCGGTCGGGAGAGGAGTGTAGTGGCAGGGCTGCAAGGAGGCTCTCAGCGTGTGCGTTGGGGAACACTTGCAACCCCCTTGGACGCAACGTGCAGGTGGCGCGTCCTTGGGGTGCCCCCTCCCTGCACTCGGCACGGCGGCATCTTTGCGCCCAGGTCCCCCAAGCCATCATGTGCACTACCAACGTCCATCCACCCACCTCTCCATCCTCCCACGGACGTTACCCTCGCCCCACCCCGCTGCGACCCCCGCTCCCATACATCCCCGCACCTGTAGCAGCAGGTCTGGCCTTACCCTGAGCCCTCTCCACCCTCAGCAATTCCCCCACTCCCCGCCCAACCCTCGTTTACACTTTCCCCACTCATCAGGCACTACTAGTTTCCGTTCTTGCCACTCTGCCGCCCCGCGGGTGCACCCCTCCCCACCCGACCCTGCACCGCCCGTAAGACCCTCCCGTAAGGCTTCGCTTCCTCCTGCAACCTGCTTGCGATATGCAACTGTATCGCTACAACGCCCCGCACCTGCAGCACCCGGTCTTCTTGCCGAACAGCTCGGCCATGACCTCCCGCGCGGGGACTCCCTTGCTCAGCGCGTGCACGTGGTCGCGGTAGGTGGACACCACGTAATCGTCCTGGCGCAGCAGGCGGATCACGCCCGAGGACACAGCCTCCTGCGGGGCGGAAGGAGGGGCACACGCACATCATGTGTCAGCCAGGGGGTATTGCATTCGGGGACAGCGACAAGACACGCTGCTGCACAAGCTAGGCAGGTGAATGTGGGCACAATGGAGCTGGTGCACGTGGGTCTGTCGTGCCTCTCCTACGGGGACCAGATTGAGCGTGGGTTGGGTTCTGCGGGTGTGGCTGGTAACACGGGGCCGGGCCGCCGCGGCAGCGACCTGTGCGCCGGCACCGCGCTTGCAGGGTGTTGCGTAACCCCTGGCCATCCCCTTAAGGAGTCCAGAAGGCCAGGCGTAGGGTGTATTGAGTGCAGGAAATCACGCTTATGTACTCGTTGCGGCTACAGAGCGCGTTTGCCCCGGACCCCTTCCACTCCCGCTCCGCAGCCACGCGCAAAGACCCTCAACAACGCACGGCATGTATTTGCTTCGTAGTACACCGGTGTATCCATGGCTGCCAACATAGCCGTGTGGCCTGCAACCCTGAAGTGCCATGCCATGTCATGTGCCAGTTCATGCCGCGTGCCCTGCCCGCCTCTGCCACTGGCGCCCCTGCTTGCGCCGGCCCCGCGCCCTGCATCCACCCTCCGCAGCCCTCCGCAGGCACAACTCAGCTCCGTATTCCTTGTTTTGCCACTCAGCGCATACCCCCCGCACCCGCCTGGCCACCGTACCCAGCAGCACCCAACACGTGCCCAGTGCTTCTGTCCGCTTAGCCCCAACCCTTACCCCCTCGCTGTACGGCACTGCCGTACGCACCCACCTGGCCGCTGTACAGGTGCACGAAGCCGAACATCTTGCCGCGGTAGTACATCTGGGCGCACATCTCCTCGAACTCGCGGCCCAGCACCATGTCGTAATACAGGTCCTTGGCAACCTGGAGGGAGAGGGAGGGAGGGAGGGAGGGATTGTGTTGGTTTGCCATATTGGTTACCGGCCACAGGTGGAACATGAGAGCGCATGTACTGTGACAAGGAGCCAGGTCTTTAGCTGAGGTCTTTGGAATCATGGGGTGCAGATGGAACGAGCGTGGAGGTCTTGCCGAGGGGCATGTGCAGTGACTAAAAAGTGGCTGGCGTGTCTCCAAGTTGCAAGATGCTCAAGCGGCGATACTCGCACCCCTGTGGCGAGCACGGAATGCAATCCAGGTGCGTTGGGTCCCACCCCCAGCCCCCACCTCAGGGGCGACAATGGCAGAGCCCTTGGCGGCGGTGGTCTTAGCAGGGGCCGCCACCGCGCGGATCTGGGGAAGGAGGTAGGGGGAGGGGGAGGGGGAGGTAGGGGGGAGAGGTCGACGATGGGTGGAGGCTGAGAAGCATGTGCCGTGCCCAGCTGTGCACCATACAAGGCGCAACTCACAGCAACGCCCAACTAATAAATCTGCTGTGTGGCGGCTCAGCATGAACTAGGGTTCAAGTGCCAGAGGCTATGGCAACGCCGGGCGCAGCGGACCGAGGGCACAACGGGGCAGCTGGCTACCTTGACGCGCGCGCCCGGGAAACTGAGACGGCATGATACTGTCTATATAATTAGTTAAGCGCAATGCAGAACGGAGGCATGGTTGCTCCATGACAGCATGGCGTTTGGCGACAATTGGCTAGGCCGCTGCTGACTGTAACGCCCGCGGACCTCGAACGGAGTGAGGTACGGAGACGCAATGTGCGCAGTCGGTGCTGCCAAGATGAGCCCCGATGATACTAACCTGAACGGCCCGGCGAGCGGGCTGAGCCGCGCGCGCGCCGCAGCGCTGCTGCTTGAGTGCCGCCTGCATGGTGCCGGTCCTCCTGCGGCAGTTGTAGACACGGCCAAATTCAGAGTCAGTGCAGCCGTGGAGAGCAATTGACAACTTGGAGGAGGCCTCGCCAACAAGCCCCAAAGTGCTCCTCGGCGATCGTCGGCCCAGCCTCTTTTGCACGCCCTATCCAATCTGGTGGCTCCCGCAGCGATAGGCTAAAAGGCTCCTTTCCTCATGTTTAATTGCAACACCGAGTAGCTGCGCTTAAGATCGACCGCGAAAAACGCCAACCATGTGCTAAACGCTTGCACCCTCCCCACATCCGCCCCCCTAGCATCAGTGACCATAAGGTCACTATAACAGTAGGTAGAGTAGCGGTGTAACTCCTTTCAGTAAACCGCGAGTGCCAAGCTAGTGTGAGGCCCTCCTCACCTTCAAGGTATATGGCCTAGTAAGGAGCAGAGCTGGAACAGTTAAAGTAGCGAGATGTGTGGTCGACCTAGCTGAGTCGGCAAGGAACAGGGTTACGCGCAGAGGCAAATGCGAGGGCAGAGCCCCGGGGATGAGCCGTACGGGAGTGCACAGTGCAGGCATGCTTCTACCCCTTGCCCGCAAAGGAACGTTTCCTTATACCTCAACTGAAGACTAGTGCGTCGCTCGCGCCTGGTCCTTCACCCATCGAAACATCCCATACAAACCGGAACCGACACAGCAGACGTCGTGCGACTGAGCCCGCGGAGCGATGCAAAGGGCGTCTAGGCGATGCGCAAGCCGGCTTTGCTGCGCCTTTGATCAGCCGTTGACAACGGCGAGCGGGGTGCGTCGAGATGGTATCCCCTGCCAATCAGGCGCGCTCGAACCCTTGATCCCTTTGGACAGTGTGCGCTTGGCAACAACAACTTCGTTAAACGAGCATGGGGCGCGCGCGCAGTGGCTAATGTAGTGCCTTTCCTTCCCGACAGGAGCAGGCCATCCTCACTGCCTCCGCCCTTGGCGGGACAAGCCATGCTACCCCCTACGGAGCGCCTGCGCCTGCAGCCTCTTCTGGCCCAGGCCACACCTCCACATCCACATCCCCTACATGGCCTTCGCACGACGCTCTAACAAGCAGACGGAGCCGCAGCCGCGGGTGGCTGCTGGGCGCCCTAGCGCACCCGACACTTGCATGTGCCCAGGCAGCACGCGGCAGCTGCTGGACGCCTTCCCGCGGCTTTGCAGCAGCTTCTTCCAGCAGCTCCTCGGGGCGGCGCGGGGGCCGCGGCGGGGCGGCTGAGGCGGAGGTGCTGCCCACCGAAGCTGCAGCTAGGATGGTAAGCAGCCTCAGGTGCCCATCCAAGGGGCGTGGCGTGCAGGTGGTTGAGTACGTTGCGAAACAGAAAGCTAAGTGCAAGAGTGTTTGTCGAAGACGCAGGTCCGTGTGTTAGGGGCATCACAGCCGCACGTCGGTCCCAAGGCGGCTGGTGAGATGCACCGCACCCGGGCTGGTGGCGGCCCTGTCCCTAGCTGCCCAGCCCTCCACCCCGCCACCCACCGATCTGCCAGCTCCGCACGGCCCTCCCATTCGGTGCACGTCATGCCGGACCCCAACTCGGGCCCGCAGGCCACACAGCCGTGTCCCTCAGCACTCTCAGTTCTCCGCCCTTTACGTACACGCACAGTAACACACATACTTTAATTCGCGCCCCCGCCCACGCACACGATCACACCGTGCAGGTGCTGTCGGACCCCATGTCGCGGCTGATGGCCTCCCAGGGCATGCCGGTGGGGATGTCGCTGGGGGCGGCGGGGGGCGCGGCGGGGGGCAGCGGCCGGAGGCGGCCCGGCGGGGCGCAGGCAGAGGGTGAGGCGGCCGCTGGCAGCGGGCGAATGAAATTGGCTGCAAGTTGCAACGGTCTTGCTCTGCGGCTTGCCGTTAATCAGCTTTTACATTAGGACATGTAGCATGGTGCGTGGGGACGTTACCCAGGGCACACCCAACAGTGCTACTGCCCATAGACCGGGACACACAAACGCTCCGTACGGGCGCCGCGTGTCCTCTAACGCCACCGACATGCTGCCCTCACACCGCGCAATACCCCTAACCCACGCCGTCTTCCAGGCGGCGACGCCCCCGACAGACCACCTTGCAGCCACCCCTAACCCACACACCATGCCACCACTACCCCACATCATACCCACCAGGCGGTGACGCCTCTGACGATGAGGCCGCCGCCCTGGCCGCCGTCACGCGGCCGCCCGGCCCCGAGCCCGCGTACGACATGGAGGCGTTCAGCGACATGCTGCGGGCGGCGGCCAAGGGGCGGGCGCAGCAGCAGCAGCAGCAGCAGCAGCAGCCGTCTTCACCTTCCGGCGGTGATGGCGGCGGTGGCGGCGGCGGCAGCACGTTTGGTGTGCAGGCGGTGGGCGCGTCGCCGCTGGATGACGCGTGGGGGACCACGAGGGAGAGCCCTGCGGACATTGCACGGCGCATCGCGGAGAGCAACCGCCGGGCGGGCATCGGTGGGTGCGGGGGTCAGGGCACTGGGAACAGGGCACAGGTGGCATGATGTGGCGCTATTTCGAGCGACAGCATAAGCGAAACCGGGGACATCAGCCGGGGAACAGCAGTTGACGGTGTGGCATTCAACCCGTGCAGGTGGCCCCGGCGGGCTTGCAGAGGGCGAGGAGGTAGCGGAGGGGGAGGAGGAGTCGGACGAGGACGAGGACCCCCTGGCGCCCCCCGGCGGCGAGCTGTCGGCCTCTGAGGCCAAGTACGCCAGCCTGGAGGCCATGAGCGCCGAGATCAAGAAGCTGGACGAGGTGTTCGAGGTGCTGGCATCCGTGCCCTGGCTGGACGAGGGTGAGGGCGTGGGAAACATCCAGTCTTAACCATTTCCTGCTGCTTGTGGCAGGTGGTCGGTGGGCAGTGATCCGTCAGTCCCTTTGGGGTCCAGTTGGGTGCTTGCCAAGACGGACGAGGTGACAAAGACACGACGAATTATTACAACTTCTGATTTCCGCGCCGTCCCCCACACCCGCAGACAACCTGGCAGACAAGGAGCTCAAGGGCGTTGCCACGGTGGGGCTGTTGGGCACCCTGGAGGAGGTGGGCTTCAACATACGCCCGCAGGTGAGAGAGGGAAGGAGCGGGGAGGGGAGCGGGCAGGGGTAGGGCGTAGGGCGGAAGTAGGTGCTAGGATCCAGGGCTGCCTGGGGAGGTGCAAGGGACAGCCGTGCCGACGTGACCCAGGTGAGGCCAGCGAGCCGCACGATGCAAGCCAGCTGGCGTCCTGGGGGATGCGCCAGGGCGCATGGGAGCGTGGTACGCGCCCGGCAGCCTTCTACATGTGACAAGGAGTCCTGCGCCGTTGCTCCTTCTCTGCGGCACCGCCTGCTACTACCTGCATCCGCATCTGTGGTTTCTGTCAATCTCCTCCTTGTCCACCGTTACGCTTTGGACACATTGCGCCCACAACCCGCACGGCATTGCGAACACCCGCAGCTGCTGCGCATCTGGGCCGGCGAGCGCGGCGCCGAGCTGGCGTCCGCCCCCGGGCTGGAGTACCGCGACCAGGCGGCGCTCATCGCCGTGCTGTACCACACGCAGCAGATAGAGGAGGCGCACGGCCCGCCGCAGGGGGGGTACATGGCCGCGACGGGGGCGGGGGCGGGGGCGGGTCAGGGCGGGGAGAAGTAAGGTGCGGGAGTTTGGTAGTGGGGCGGACAGTGCGGCTAGGGGCTGCAAGGGGCGGAATGTGGTGGTGGAAGGGAGAGTGCGTGAGGAGTTGGTGGGGCGGGTGGGGCTGAGTATTGCGGCAGCGTTGCGTTAAGTGCGGATGCGGTAGGGGTGTGTTAAGCTGATGCTTGTACGGCATGGCGGGAAAGCGCCCACCGCATGAGGGATGAGGGTGGCTACCTCGCGCGTGTAACGTGTACAGACCGTGGCATTCCGCGGAAGGACTGGGCCCTGATTTGTGGAGCTTGAGAGGGGTTGGCGATGGTGCGATGTTCCGGATGCGCGAAGCAAAGCGGACGCGTGTAAGCGTTACAGCCAACAGCTGGTCTAAGCGGCAGCTGTGGCGTCTTGGCCCTCGGATAGGCTGTCGATAAACACCATCACTGTAGGCCGTTGCGTAGATCGTCCTTGTCACCATCTCGAGTTCTAAACTGCCGAACGAATGGCTAGGGCTACAGCCGTTGTACCCGCACGACAGCAACGCAGCAGGATCGTTGGGGATGGCTCAGCCCGACCCCCGGCACGCATACCCATATGCACGCAACCCACGAATGCATGACGGCATCCACAACTGCTGGCGTCGCTTGCATTACCGCGGCTATCCTCAGGCCCGCATGGGGCTGACGCACCTCCAGGCCAAGATACGTAAGTACCGGTACATACACCACAAGACCGGATCCGCACCCTGACACTTGATGCACGTGCCGTGCCCAAGCTGGCGCCGCCAAAGTATGTATGGATTTACAATTTTGGTCCCCTTCCAGAGCCCAGCCCAGTCCCGCTCGGGAAACAGAGCTGGTCCCGGCAATCGAGGACACGGGGTACGGAAAGGAGCAACCAGCTCCGTCAAAGGATAGGCCACGACGAGCGGGCCAAAGTAGCCTCAACGCCACCGACACTGGAACCTGAAATCCGCACACGGACGTTCACCCAACTCCCGATCACTTAAAAGGAGGTTAAGAAACACTGCTCCCATGTACGTTGACACGAACCCCTGCGCCGCCGCTGCTGCTGCTACTACTGCCGCAGCCAGCGGTCAACGCTGGTCAACGTCACCTGGCCTCATCGAGTGTCGCTGGCATGCTGATCGGGCGGACCCAGCCAAGGGGTCTATTGCTGCCGCCGCCACCACCGTCGTTGCTAGCCACACCAATACCCCGCCGTCGGAAGCAACTCCGGCACAGCGACACCCTTCCCTTTCCCAACCCTGGCCCAGGATCCCCAGCTAGCTACTGCCGATGCCGCCGCTGCAAGTGGCGCCGCCGCCGCCATCCGTCCGGCCCGTCGAAGCCCGGCACGGCCACACGTGTCGGGAAGTCCAGCGCCACGTGGAAGCGCGAGGAGGAGGCGCCGAACAGTGCTGAGGAGGCGCCCACGTGCTGCACCAGCGAGGGGTGGGAGGCCAGCAGGTAGCAGGAGGTGCTCCAGTGCTCCAGGCCCGTGCCGCTGCCCATGCCCATGCCTGCCGTGTTGTCAGTGCCCGTGCCCGCTGTGACAATGCTTTCATCTGAGTCCGCATCCGTTGCCCCGGTGGCCATGTTGGCATGAGTGCTGGTGGATTCAGGTCCTGTGCCTGCACCGGTGCTGGAGTTGGAGTTAAAGGAGGAGGTATTGGTTTTGGCGTTGGTGGTGGTGTCGGGGTGGTGGATACGCTGCAGGCGCTGCACCCAGGCCGCGTGCACGACCCGCGGGTCGCAGGCGGCACCCGAGCGGGCGGGAGGGGTGGTGAGGGGGCCCAGCTGCGGCGCGCCGGCGCAGCCTCGGGCGATGGCGTGGCGGTCCAGTATGATGTCCTGCGGGGGGCGGAGAGGGTGGTCAAGATGTGCATGGGAAGGCTGGAATGTGAAGATATGGAAACTGTTCGCATTAAAAGCCAGGGTAGGATCGGTACAGGATGATGTCCTGCTAGGGGCGGAGACGCCGAGTCGGCGGAGACACACAGTCTTGGGAATGGCACCGGCAACGACGGCCGCGTAGGAAAGAGCAGACCTCTGACACCATCACTGCCACCGCCGCCGCCACCGCCAGCCCCCACACCCACCTGGAAACCATCGTTGGCCCTGCACCCCGCCCTGGCCTCCCTGTAGTGTGTAAGCAGCGAGGCCCGCATGCCAGGGCTGTACAGCAGCGCCTGCGACCCCCAGGACCACAGCCCCGGCCGCACAGCCAGCCGGGCGAACGCCGCGCTGCCGTCTGCACCACCGCTGCCGCCACCCTTGCCACGCTGACCCTGTTGCTGCGTCTGCAATTTTTGCTGTTGCTGTTGCTGTTGCTGCGACTGCTTTTCTTGCTTCTCCTTCTCCATCTTGTCGTAGGTCGAGTTAAATTGTATCATGGCGTCGTTCACGGTGGTTGAGGACACGCCCGGCAGGTAGAGGCTGATGGCGTAGTCGGGAGGGGGCAGGGGCGAGGAAGGGGTGCGCAGGGCGGAGGGCGAGGATCCGTCGGGGCTGCTGCCTGGTTGGGGCAGCGCCTGCGGGAAAGAGTGTTGGAGTGGCAACCGAGACGGTAGGGTGTCTGGCATTGTTGGCCGGGAAGAAGCACGGTACGCATGGGGCACGGGGTAAAGGGTGGGTAGGAGGAAGCAGCAAAGCGCGTGACGACCTGCTTTGTCAGTGTTTTAGGTAAGTCGTAGAGGTGCGAGTACTGATGGCAGAACACTCGTCACTGCTACATCAGACTTGCAGTCGGTGGTGCAGCTCAGTGCGAACGCCGGAAGCAGGCGGGGACCAGCCAGCTCACCTCCAGCAGCTGCCTAAGCACGTGCGGCGGGCGTTGCGTGGTCACAACGGCGCGCTCACACGACGACGGCAGCACGATACAGCATGATACAGCATGACAGCGTGTTGAATGTGTACAATAATCTCCGCACCCTTGCCCACCTCCAGCAGCTGAAACAGGCACACCATCTGCTCCCCGAAGCGAGGGGCCATCAGCACATCGCCCTGGGGGGTGTTGCGTGAGCGGGGCAAGGCAGGACAAGGCCTTGGGGCATGAGGCAGGGAGATGGGTCAACGTGGCCTGACCGTGGCCAGGGGCCATCAGCACATCGCCCTGGGGGTTGCGGGGCGGGCCAGGTGGGGTGTTCTGTGAGCGGGGCACGGTAAGGGACATGGGGCAGGATGGGTCAACGTGGCCTGATCATGCACCCACACCCCACCCACGCACCTCCAGCACCAGTAGGGGCAGATCCCGGAGGCTGGGGTCACCCGCCTCCTCCGCACAGCTCTCGGGGACCACCAGAGACTGGGGGGGTACCACCAGCAGGGAGCATTAACGCAATAGCCAGCGACCTAACTCTTGGCGGTGGGATACAGTACGTAAGCGCAGCATCGAGGACACGCACTGGCTGCTAAGCACACCAGGACACACCTTGGAGCCTCACACCCCTATCTGAAAGCCCCCGCCTTCCCTGAAGCTTCGTGCCCCTCCTCAGCTCGTCTCAGCCCTGACCACCAGCGCTTCCGTACACATCGCAGTAAACTTATTTCTCTAGCACTCTGCCTCCCCTTCCCCACACGCCCACCTGATGGTATGCGGCCAGCACATCGCCCTCCTTCACCGCCGGGTCGAGGTACTCCAACCGTAACTGTCCCGACAGCCCAGCCAGAAAGCCACCACCGCCTCCAGCGCCGCCCGCTGCCTGCCCAGGCGCCCCTCCAGCCCCGGGCGAGCTACTCCCCTGCTGCTGCTGCCGCTGCTGAGTGCCAAAAGCAACCGGCACGCCATGCCTCAAGAGTTCCTGCCCCGACCGTACGGTGCCGTACAGCTCCATGTTGTACAGCAGGCTGGACGTGCCCCCGTGGCCGTTGGGCTGGGCCTGGGCGGTACCTGGAACACATGGGCGCGGGGGTCACAGTTGCACATCAAAGTTTGCGCAGGCTCGGCACTCGGTGGTGAGCACCCAGCCCGACGATGCCATCAGTACAAACGCTGGTGGGTAGGTAGTGTTGAGGTAAAGTGCAACGCAAGACAGCAGGACACTAAGCAGGAACACCACGCACCCGGCTTTGGCCTGTGCCTTGCCCACAGCACGGTGAGGGTGGTGGGCCGGGCGTCCGAGGCGGCAATGGATAGAAGCGTGGAGGCAAGGTAGCGGCCTGCCTGGGACTGGGCAGGACAGGAGAGGCAAGCACGACAGGTGGGAGGGGTTCGACAAGGCGCATGGGGCCGAGTTGGGCAGGTGCAGGTTACGGACAATGCCGTGTTTGCAGCCAGGGGTGGTTACGTGCACGTGCAAGTGGGTGCCCCGGATGCGCCAGGGTGCACACTGTAAGGCAACGGAACCATGGGTGCTACGGGGTAATGGGGTGCTTGCGACGCCTGGTGTCTTAGCTAACCCACCCGTGGGGACGCCAGCACCACCAGGTGGTACCCTGGCGTGGCGCCGGTGGGAGCGCACTGGCAGGAGGGCTGGGGGCCCAGCTTGCAGCCGAACGCACCACCTGGGAGCGGCACAGTTAATAGTTTGCACGAGCGTTTACAAAACAGGTTGTAGGTCAGGCGACGACATGCGTCGCATGCGCAGTTACGAGAGCGGTAAGGGCCGCCTGTGTGCCTGCGCAGGCAGGGGCGTACAGACGTAAGGGGTGTTTTGTGGGCAGCCATGCAGCCGGTAAGCCTGTGCTGCTATCGCCCAGTTATTCAGCAGTTTTACACGCGGGTTGGGGTGGCCTGGTGTTCGAGCTGCAGGTGATCTAGAGCGGGCGTGCCAGCGAGCAGTTGGTGATCGAGTATTGAAGCTTACAGGGTGGCATGAGGAACACCTGGACGCCAGGCGTTGCCATGCGCGTGCAAGCAGACAGGATGCCACGCAGCGGATGCCTTTGCTACTGTTCTCATGGATTGTAGACTCTAGAGCAAGCTTGCGGGAACTGGGGCTCAGCACGGCTGCCTCCGCCTCCGCCGTGCAGGTCAGTCGCGCACCTGCTGCCGCCGCTGCCGCCGCTGCCGCCGGTCCCGTCGAGGGCTGCGACGTTGCCCCTGCTGCCGCCCGCACGGCACCCCGGCCGGGTGCAGTGGTGCGACGCAGCGGGGCCACGTGCAGGGCCTCGGGGGTCGAGAGCAGCTGCCACGGGGCCAGCACCGACGGGGCGGCACCCACCCGCACCTGGCCCTGCTTACCTTGCTCCAACGCCTGGGGAATGACATGCTGCATGCTGATGGAGGCGGAGTGCGTGCCAAGCGAGGCAGCTGCCTTGCGAGCTGTTTGCTGCTTCTGCTGCTGTTGCCGCGGTTCCTGCGGCTGGGTTACGTCGGCCGAGGTGCTAGCAGCAGCGGGGGTGTTGGCAGCTGCAGGAGCAGGGGTGACAGCAGCGCTGCTGCCGCGGGTTGCTGCTGGCTGTGGGTTAGCTTCCTTTCCATCCGGGGCGCCACCGCTGCTGCCGCCTCCAGGCGCCGTTGTGCGTTGCACTACTGTCGCTGAGCCCTGGGCGGTAGCAGGCCCTAGGCTGGTAGGCAACTGGGGCACCGCCTGACCCTGGGGTCGCGAATGCGCGGCACGCGAGGCAGGTTGCGTGTTGCCGCCCTCACTGGGGCCGTTTTTGTGGTCTTCAAATTGCTGTGCCGATAACGTGGCACTCGCGACCTCCTCGCGGGCGAGTCGAGGCCGGAGCTGTGGCGACCAACGTCGAGAGGAAGTCGACCCTTGCGTCGGGCCTGACCCGGCCCAGTGTGCCGCGACCAACATCACTGCCACAACAAACAGCCAGACCAGGGCAACGGCCTTCCCGCCTATCGACCGCGCGCTGTGCGGCATGCTGTGCACCGTAGCGAGGTGCGTTTGGGGCTGTGACCGTTGGGGTCCGGGTAGACAGCCGCAAATGCGATTGTTTCGGGTACACTGTTCAGTATAAGGGGCTGCATACGCTAGGGGGAATGCCTTCACTGCACATTGCGCACGCAGAGGCAGGCAGCCAACGCGTCTTCTGACAGCCTTCCTTCTGCCCCAAGGCGCGCATGCATGCGGCCGTTGGACCGGATCGCTCGTCTTGCTGGGCCCAAGTTCCTTGGGTGCGATGGAGAGTTGCACATCCCCTAGGTAGTTGCTAGCATCTGATCAACCTGGATCAACCGGTGCAGCACGACCGTCCCTTGGGTCAGCCGACACAGGTAAGGATACACCCGAGCACCCATCTGCATCATGTAAGTTTCAGCTGCTTTGCTCACTAGCGATCATTGCCATCGAGGTGCGCCCATGGCCCAGGCCAGGAAACGGGGACGTACCGTCGTCCCAAACCTCACCGGCCGGTAGTCCCTACCTGGACTCAGCAGCTTAGAAGAGCGCTTGCAAACATGTAGTTCCATTTGATGCAGGTGCCTGCACTTTTGCCGTGGAAACTGCACAGCGCACGCAGCATGCCCCATGCAGCTGTCAGTTATCCTTTGTCCTTCCTTGCCTGAAGTTTTTGCCCGTAGGCAATGTATATTGACTGATAGCTAAACGGTTTTGTAGCCTTGGCCACCCGGCGTAAACCGCAGAACCACCTTAATAAGCTCTAATCTACAGCGCAAAGTGCGTGCCTTGCAAGTCACCGCCGCTAACTCGCCACCGTCAAGAGTATTTGCACTATGGGGCAAAACCAGAGTACTGCTGAGGTGCTGGACGCGGTGAACGAGGTGGACAGCGCGCAGAAGAACGCCTCCCCACAGAAGGTAGGCGTCTGCCAGGCTGAGACGTACTTGGATCTGTTTTCTGTGCAATCCTCTACTTATGATACTGCTGGCTTTCTTCTGTTGGCTGGATAGAGGCCCTTCCCGCGCGCAGCTGACCGAACTCTGCCCATGTCGCGACGCAGGAGGGGACGACGATAAAGCTCTACAAGTATGTGTTGGGCAATAGCGGTACCGATGGGGTCTGGGAAGTTGCGAGCACGAACGCTCGGCCACGGTTCTACGACATGAACGAGGACTCCAACACCAGCGGCAAGAAGGACTACTTCCTGGAGATTGAGGAGGGCGAAATCGATGCTCACGTCGACCAGAACCTGGAGTATGTGCTGGACGTCAAGCAGCGCCGCGTGACGTTCTCAGCCAACGGCACTATCTGGGCGCTGCGGTTCCCCAACGACCACACCTACCGCCTGTTCGGTGAGGAGCTCAACGACGCCATCTTCTACAACCAGTACGGGGTCAACAACGACGATGAGGGGAGAGCAAAGATGGACATGAGCGAGTTGGTCATGTTCTCAAAGGACACGGATCGCCTGTTTGAGCCCATGGAGGTGGATGAAGCTGGCAGCAGCTCAGAGCAGCGGCGGGACGCCGAGCAGACCCCGGACCGGTTGAAGGAGCGGCAAGCAAAGGAGATGGCGGACGACGACGATGCCATTAACGGCATCATCATGGGCGCAGGTGAGGTTAGGCGGGTGGGCGGACATAGGCAACAGGTGGGGGCATGGGCAGCGGCGTGTCATGTTGTGCATGGGGTGCGGGTGACACCCAAACTGCAACGCGGGTGGCGTTTTATGCGGGTGACAGGCAGGGCAGACCAGGAGGGGCAGGCGCACCAGGAGAGCTGCAGACTCCACGGGGCCACTGTACGGCACGGGTTGCAGCGGCCCCGGCATGCACGAGGCACTGGTGCAGCGACCGTGAATAGTATGCCGGCATACCTGCGTCGAGTAGACCCACGCAGCTGTGCGGCCGCAAAGGCTTGTTTGTGCTTATCACGGAAGGGGCCCCCTGTCCTTCAGTGTGCGGAACCCTGCATGCGCATGTGAGGAGGCAGGGGGTATGCAGGGCCAGGGTGTGGGCATCAGGGCTGACCGTATGCTGTCATGGATGCTGGGCAGTGGAGTAGGCACGACCCGGGGGTGGGGGGCCGAACTGTACAGTTCCGGCGCTGCACTGGCATGAGGGGACCTGTTGGAAGCAGGAGAGCGGCCGGCCAGTATAGTAGGCAACGCCAGAGGGGCTGCAGGATTGCAGTCGGGAAGTCCATGTACGGCATGAGGCAGGGCTGCTGGGCTTACTGCATGGTGCACAGTTAGGGCTATGACTAGGGGCATCGCGTTGCACTGGGGCAGCAGGGCCAGACAGCTGCGGTGACTCCCTGCGCGCTGTGTGTGGACAGCAACAGCACCACTGCTGCCACCATGCCTGCCTGGCCACCACGCACCACTACCTGCCCTGTCACCTGCGGCACACCGGCGAACGCCTCACCCTTTCTTCCCCTCTTACCCAGCCCTGCTCTGCCTTCCCCTTTTCCCCAACACAGGCGAGAACAACTACCTGATGCGCGGCTGCCGCTTCGACGTGCTGCGCAACACCGAGGGCGGCGGCGTGGAGGACAAGGGAGTATCCTTCACGCTCACGCCCGTGGCCGGCCGCACGCCCGCCGCCGCGCCCGCCTCCACCCGCCGTACAACCCGCGCCGCCGCCGCCGCCACGCCCGTGGCCGCCGCCGACCCCGGTGGCTTCTCCTTCACCCCCAGCAAGGTGCTGCTGTCCCACTGCGAGCGGCGCATGAACCTGCTGACCCCCGATAACCGCTCCGCGCTGCACCACGCCGACATCGAGGTGGGCAAGATCGTGTCCACCTACAAGTTCCAGAAGGACGAGGCGGAGGTGCCCATCGTGGAGATCGCGTCCGAGTACAAGGCGGCGCAGACGGAGGAGACGTCGACGTTCCTGGGGCTGGACGCCAACCGCCTGTGCAAGTGAGTGAGGGGCACGGCGGGGAGGGGGAAGCGGCAGGCGCGTGGTAGGGGTGGGGTAAGGGTAGGGAGTTGTTAGGGGCGGGAGGCGTCGGAGGAGAGAGCAGCAGGGGGGGACTGCACGTTTGCAACCGGGCAGGTTTGGGTGTGGGGCCGCAGTTGAATACACTCGTTATCGGCAGGGTAGGAACAAGTAAGGCGCGCGCCCAGGTGTTTCCGTTCTTCTTCCGTTCTTCTTTCTTCTCCTGTTCGCCACCCAGAGCGCACTCAAGAAGCAACACGGGCCACTGAATATGCCGACCCCTGGTTTTTACGGCACCTTACCTTACAGGGTATGTCTGACGGTCCCTCCCTTCCGCCTCCCCCTGCCATTCCCTCCCCCAGGTGGGACCTGCGCGACCCCCGCGGCGTGGTGGCCGCCTCCCCCATCGTCAACTACGTGGGCGGCAAGGACTACAGCCGCGGCACCAACTTCACCTGCATGGCCAGCAGCGGGGACGGCTGGGTGGCGGTGGGCGCCAAGGACGGCAAGGTCCGCCTCTACAACAACAGGTCGCTGCAGCAGGTGCGCGGTGCAAGGAGGCTCCTGCGGTGTGCTGGCAGCCTGGCATTGCCGTCCGTGCCCTTACACTTGTGAGGCAGACCAGCTGGGGTTCATGCGTCCGGACTGCAGCTGCATGGGCACCAAGGTTGAACAGATGCGCACCGCGCAACACCTCTGCACCACCAGTCCAATGCCCCACATCCCCAACACGTCCTCACTGCAGCCCACAGCACGCACGCCCCCAACTCTCCAGCACCCCTTCCCCCCACCAACCGTAACCTCCCCTTCTCCCCCACCCCCGCAGGCCAAGACCGCCATCCCCGGCCTGGGCGCCCCCATCACCGCCATTGACGTGACGTACGACGGCAAGTGGGTGCTGGCCACCACTGACCACTACCTCATGCTGGTCAAGACCACCTACACCAACGACAAGGGCCAGCCAGCCAACGCCTTCGAGTCGCGCATGGGCGGCCGCGGAGCCGTGCCGCGCCTGCTGCGCCTGCGGCCCGAGGACGTTGCCAAGGTCAAGGGCGCCAAGCTGTCAAAGGGCAAGTTCACGTTCATCACGGAACAGGGCCACTCGGAGCGGTGGATCGTGGCGGGCTGCGGCAAGTTCTCGCTGGTGTGGAACTTCACGCGCATCCGCACGGGCGGCACGGAGAGCATCGGCTACGGCGGCCTGCCCACCAGCTTTGATTACTTCATCCGGGCCAAGGAGGAGGAGGTGGTGGACGTGGCGTTCGTGCACCAGAAGTACATGCGGGACGAGGAGCAGGCGGCGCTGGTGGTGGCCACGCCGCACAGCCTGTTCAACCTGGCGTAGGGGCCAGGAGGGAGAGGCGCAGGGTGGATGGCGGGCACGGATGGAGAGGGGTTTGGCGTTGCGACTGACTAGCACAGGCTGGATTACGCCTCTGCAGCCTGGTACAGAAGAAGGATAGGCGATAACACTTTGGGTTTGGTACTTAGGTTGGAACGGGAAAGGCACCGGGGTGCGTACGGGAGCACATGCCGTGTCGGTGCAATACGCTGGGTTGCGGATGGGCTTAGCAGGCGTAAGCGGGGGGCAGGTTGTCCTGTGTAGCGTTTCGCGGATGGAATGCGGCGCTTTGTGCGCTTGCAGGTGTCAGGGGCTTAACGTGTCCTTGTGCTGGATGTGCTTCTGGGCTGCAATCAGCCACACGCATGTTGGCGCAGAGTTGGGGGTATGGAGGAGGTCATGGTCTGGACGGGCTGTCTGGTGCTGCCTGTGCCTGCCAGCCGTGCAACTCACTTCTGACGTAACCCGTCACCTGGTCTTTATCTGACTGGGGGTCACTGTTTCCAAATTGCAACAGCTGGCTATGCCAAGGTTTGTGATGCACGATTGAGCCAAACTTAGCGGAGCAAATGTGCATGGCAGGTGACGGGGTACACCAGCGAACCTTTTCCTCTGTGGTACCAGGTGGACTTCACGTTGGCCTTGTGCATACTCCCTGTGCGCCAAGAAGCCTACTGCCGGTGGCTGGCAGGCATTGGTATGTGAAGCAGATACGACGATTCATTTGCACTCGGCCTGCGGCATGCTCGTGACGTCGACGACGTACGAAGCGCCATGTTGACTCTGTACCTGTAAGGAGTTTCAAGTGTCAATGACCATTACAGCAGTGAAGCCAGTGCACATCCTGCACAACACAGCTCCAGCAGTGTACGTGAACCTCGCGGCGCCAAGTACATACCAGCAGGTCCGGGTACGTACCAAACGCACCGTGCAAGCCAATGCTCGTACAACCTGACCGCATACCGGTAACTCGCCCCTTCTACCTGCTCCTACACACATGTCGTTACCCCTACGTACAACAGGCTGTGGCACGCAACCCTCAGCTCCCTGCGACTCAACCAAAGGTGTCAAAGGGGAATCCGGACAAAACCGTACACCCTCCCCTTGGGCCCTTTAGAACCCTTCAGGGTTGACACACGAAGGGCATCGCGCCAGTGCCTCGCAGCCCGCATCATGGTAACAACGTAACATTCTGGTCACGGACGCGTAAACCATGCAACCCTGATTCACCGCTGGAACGCGGGCGTCCCCGCACGGGCGTTGGCTGACCCGATGCGTACGGGCTCCCCCCACTCAGGCCGGCAAATGCTTTGATAAGGCGGCGCCGCAGCCGGCTCGTGCCCCTGCTGCTGCCCCTGCTGCTGCTGACCCGCGGGTCGGTCCTTGGGCACGAACACCAGCTTCCACACCAGCGAGTAGCGCGGCCCGGGGGCGTCCCGGGAGGGCGCCGAGATGCGGTGCGGCATGTCCTGCTCCATCAGCACCACCCTGAAGGGGGAGATAGGGTGGGGGGTGCAGGACTGCAACAGGAGGAGAAAGAGCAGATGCAAAACTATTGCTGCCTCACAGTTCCACACCGTGTTGCTTCAGAACTGCCGTTATGGGCATTGTACCGTAGCAGTAGTGCGTAGAGATGCTGACGCATGCGGCTTGCAGAGCTTCCCGCCATGCATGCTTCAAGTGCCGTCAGTCCGGGCTCGTCACCGTGCGAGGTGCGCCAGAGCCTCTGTAATCAACGCTGTACACTGCCCACCTTCCCGCCGCGGGCCGCACGAACAGCCCCAGCTGCGTCTCTGGGTCCAGGAACATGGTCTCGCTGTGCCAGTCCTCCGGCCATGACTCGTTGAGGTACAGCAGCATGGTCACGAACAGCGGCCGGTGCTGCTCCCTAGGCGGGCGGGGTGAGGGCAGGCCAGCGGGAAGAAGGCTTGAGAACCCTGCTTGGCACATACGGCACGCCGCGAGGCAGCCCACTGCGCCAATCCAGCACTGGCGCACTGCTGCACCCTGCCCGTTACCACACCGCCACACAGCCGCAGTGTTCCCCACCCCGGTTATTCTTTGAGCCATTCAACGGGTCACACCATCGCGCACAGCGGATGCCACCCCGGCTCGTGCCGATGCCGCTCCTACCCAGGCGCCCCAGCCAGCTGCCCGCTCCTCGCTCCCACCTGTTGTGGTAGTAGCCGTAGTTGTGCACCCACGGCGAGTAGGGGGGCACGGTGGTGGGGTCTGCGTCCACGTGCCAGGCGCAGGGGTCTCCGGCCATGACGGCATTGCCCACGAAGGAGCTCAGGGGGGCGGGCGGGGGGCCGTCGTCGTCGTCCTGCGGGTGGTGGTTACGGTGATTAAAAGTACGGTGTGGAAGGGTGTGCGTTTTGGTGGCGGCACAGCTCTCTTGAAAGCTGCATAAATCCAAGCAGACAAAGTACCCCACACCCAATGCTGTTGGTACCGGTATAGTGCACGTATGGCGCTAACGGGCACGCGCGCACGCCAACCCCCAGTATGCCATGCCCCATGCTTTGGGCCACGCTTGCCGGCCAGTACGGCAATCCCTGGGCATCCGCCGTGCTCTGCCGTACTGTGTCGGTATGCCGTACCTGCTCCGGCGGCGCGTCCGAGATCTGCTCGGCGGGCATGTGCGCGATGTCGTACTCCGGGTACAGCGCCGCCAAGCGGCTCTGCAACGCCACGGCGGGCGGCGGCGGATCGTCCCGTAACGCCGCCAGCACGTGTGGCTGCAGACCCCACGTGGCACGGTCGCCTGGCCGTGGGGGCGGGTGGTTGCGGGTCGGTGGCCAGGAGCATACAGATCACGTCGCAGTAAGTCTGCGGGCGTATGCACTGGCCCTGCTGTGTGGGTGTGTGGGCAGAAGCGCCGTACCGCCGAATGACAGGCGCCGGGCAGCGGGCATGGCGGCCTTGTGCCTTGGGGTCCCAAGGTCGCCAGCGCTTGTACGCCAGGCCCGAACCCTCACGCAGGGCCCCGCCGCCCCAGCCAGCCACCCACCCACCCACCCACCCCCTGCACTCACCCATGCGGTCCACGCACGCCATCTCCCACTTGTCCCCCGGCGGCGGCCCCGCGTGGTCGTGCCCCGGGGCCGTGACCCAGTCCAGCAGCTGCGCCCGCTCCCCCTCCGCCAGCAGCCCGTCAAGCACCACCAGGTGGCCCGCGTCGGGCCTGTAGTGGCCTGGGGCGAACCAAGGGATGAACCAATGCATTAACAGCAGGCAAGTAGACTATGTGTTGAAAGGCAGGTGCCCTGCGTCGAGGCAGTGATGGCATGGGATGGGCGGGTGTTCGTGCAAGCAAGCGGATGCACCGATGCGTTAACAGCAAGTCATATGTGTTCAAACGGCAGGTGCCCCGCGTCGGGCCGATAGTGGCCTGGGGGGTGGTCAGTCGCGCATGACGCTGAGCCAGGGTTTCAATGAAACCGTGGAAGCTCATCAGCTCTGGCACGAGGGGGTAGGCGAACAGGCACTTTTAGCGCAAGTGTTGGATGGGGGCCCACGCCCACACATCATGGAGGGCAGGCGGCGGAGCTGCATAGCGTGTGGGGTGCGGACAGCCGACACCGGAAAGCTGGCGTCCAGGATCTGCCATGGAGTGAGGCTCCTTCCCGCAAAGCTATGGTACCGTACTCTCCTTGACCAGGAAGACCATACCCGTCCTGCTGCAACGTTCCCAACCTCATCCCAGCGTCCTTACCAACACTATCGCCTGACGCTTAGCTCCCGCCCCCGCCCGTTCCTACCCGCCTTCCCAACCCCTCTCCCCTGCCCCTGCCCCTCACCGTGTATGGAGGGCACCTCCCCTGCCCCTCACCGTGTATGGAGGGCACCTCCCCTGCATCCAGCGCCGCGCTCAGCACCACCCTCGCATCAGACAGCACCTCCGCGTGCGCATCCGACACGCGCAGCGCCCGCCGCCGCCCTGGACCCTGCCCCTGCCCCTGCTCCCCCTGATCCTGCTCCACGGCCTCCTCCTCCACGCCCTCCACCCGCACGGGCTGCAGCAGTGAGTAGTACCGCACGTGCGCCTCACGCAGCTGGGCCACCAGGTCGTGCAGGGGCAGCCCGCAGTGCCTGCCAGCCAGCCATGTGAACGCGCTCAGGGTTTTGTGTGCTTCCTGCAATGATACAACGTGCCAATACCGCCGCGCCTGCCCAGCAGTGGTGTTATGGTGAAGCGCCAACAGCGCCGGTTTGCAGTACGCCGTTATGCAGGGTCGGGAAAAGGCTGGCATAGGCCACGTGGCATCCGTACCCGACGTGGACATACGCCTGCGGCCCGCCTGCTCCCCGCCTTTCCCCCCAACATCCCCTCGCCCCCTTCCCACAGCCCCGAACCCAGCCCCCGAACCCACGTGCCACGTGCCGTGCCCCACCTGGGCTGCTGGTAGGCTGCGATAAGCGCCGGCACCACGCCCCACTCCGCCAGCCAGTCGTTCAGGGGAGCCCCCAGCCGCTGCTGCGCGCCCTCCCCCACCAGCAGCACCACACGTCCGTGCTCCACGGCCGTATCCGCAGCTTCCGCCCCCTCCACGCTACCGCCCTCCTCGTCCCCCTGTGCTTGGACATGCTGCTGCTGCTGCTCGTGTTGTTGTTGTTGCTGCTGCTGTGCCACGTGTGTTAGCAGCTGCTCAACGGTGTGGGTTAGCACACTCCTGCCGGCAGCCACCACCGGCAGGCTCGGCCGCGAGGCAGCTGCCTGCTGCTGCTGCTCGCTTGCGGGTTGGCCCTTGCGGCTCTGCTTGCGCCTGGTTGGCTGCTGCTCCAGCTGTTGCTGCAGCTGTTGCCGGATGATTTGAATCTCCTCAGGGTGAAAGCCCACGAGCACGACTGCGTCTTGGAGGGGCGTCCCTGCAGCCTGGGTTGCTGCCGCGCCCTGTGCGTTAGGGGTTGTCCCGTGGGTTGGTTTGTCATGTGATGCAATACTCGTGCTTGAGCTGTGGGTTTGCACCTCCGATGCTGCAGCAAAGGTGGTTGTGAGGGGCGTAGCCAGGCGCCTGGACTGCAAGGGGCGGTAGCATGGCGGGGCCCAGGTCTTTGAAGTCCGAGCTACCGCCGCTGACGCGGCTGATGGGTGCAATTGCATGGTTGCTATAACCCTTGTTGTAATCCAAAAGGAATGTCGCGATTCTCGGGGCGGGACGGCGGCGGATGGCTTCGTCGCGGGTGGACCGCTTGTGAAGGCACACTGCAGTTGGTGTCCAAAACGCCTCTGTATGCCAGCAAGTTGATAAGAGCTTGTTATCTGGCTAACGCTGAAGATTGTGCGGAGAGTTGGTACTTGGCGAACGAGCATGTATGGACACCAGTGGACGCCAGCCAGCCTGCCAGCCTCTGTGCAGCCGGGCGAAGCTGCATATACAGAATGCTTGCAGGGGCGGGTGGTCACTATGCTGTTATGCAGACGCTATCGTGCCTGGCTCCGGAGTCACAGTGCACGCAGGGCCAGGACTCCCCTGCCTGAAGACACCCTTCTGCCCGGAGACACCCCTGTCGCGCACGTGTCATCCTGCATTTTTCCTAATGATTGGACGGGTCAAGCTCGCCCTCGGAGTTTGTTCTCGCTGACTGTCCCCGCAGGCTCGGAACACGGTCAAGCAGTGGACTGCTACCGTACTCCCTGCAGGCCTGCGGCACCCCCATTATACCGTATGCAGTGACTTTTTCCTCCTGTGGAAAACTGGAAAGGTTTTCTCCTGTGGAAAGAACATACGGTAGTGCCCTGCTCTAATGATACGGAAAGGGCGGTGCTGAGGCGGCGTTGATGTGAGGGGTACGTGGACTGAGTCTCACCCAAAGGACTGGCCATCGCGCCTTCTCCGCCTTACAGTTTGCCTATACCACAGCGCCAACCGTCCCTGTTCCGCAAAGCAACACTTCCTACTACATAACCGATTTAAGATCAACTATACTCCTGACACCATATTCAGCCCGTGGGAAGGCTCCTAGGACATACGTACGGGAACTCCATAACCTCAACACACTTGTTGCTGCGTAGGGGCACACCAACATAGCTCGACCGTGAAAGGCTGCAAGGCCTGCAACGCAAGACCCGTCCCCAAAGCGCGCTGCACACCGGTACTTCCTACCAGCGTTTCGGTGCCCCTACAGGGGCTGACTCCTTGCCAGGTACCTGCAGGTGCAACCGCCAACCTGATCGGGTGACGTACGACAGCGCTCATATTCCCCAGTTAGGTACCGGTACTAGCTTTGCCAGCATCTCAGTCCACACGTGCACGCACAAATGCCGTACCAGTTTACGCGACCGACGTATACGCCCCACAGACACACCACCATCTCATCCTGTCCTCCACTGAAGGGCTTCCAACCCCAGCGCCCCGCACCTTCCCCGTTCGCCCACACGCGACGTGCTGCTCCCGCCGCAAGCCAGTCGCACTACATCACACTACAGGTGGTGAGCATCTCCCATACGCCCGCCACCCCTCACTTTCCCTCCACCTCCTCCTTCAACAGCAGCGCGGCCAGCCACTCCCGCACATCCCTGTCCTTCGCCACACCCATCGCCCGCCGTACCTCTGCCACCTTCACCGCCCCCGCCACCGCCCACTGCCCCGCCAGCCACTGCACGGCGCTCAGCGCACAGCCTTCCGCCGCCGCCTGCGTCACGGCGTCGGGCGGCAGCTCCGCACCATGGCCCACAAGGAAGGTGGCGGTGGCCAAGTCGCCTCTCAGCAGCGCGTCCTTGAGGCCGGACCACTGCCACGTGCCAAGCACCGACGCGTCTGCAGCTGCACCGCCTCCGCCGCCACCAGCCCGCAGCCCCTCTAGCCACTGCAGTACGTCTTGGCACCCGCCTTGTACAGCTTGGTGCTGAAGGAACTGGAACATGGCTGGCAGGGTTGTGAACCCCGGTCGGCTGCTTAGCATCGTGCGAATCAGCGGCATGTGGCCCCTGCCGGCCGCACTGTCAACCCAAAACAAATCGTGCTCCACCCTGCTGCTGCTGCTGCGGCTGCTGCAATTCAACAGTACGCGTGCGGCAGCACACAGCTCCGCGTCAAGCGCTGACGACGTGTCAGGCCACGTGTCAGGAAGCAGCATGAAGAGGTAGTCATCTCGGGGGACACGTGCATTCCCCACCAGGAACTTCAGCATGCGCAGGTCGCCCTTCTCCACGGCAAGGTGTATGGTAAACCACTTGGCGGTGCACCCCTGCTGCAGCAGCCAGGCGGCGATGTCCACATGCCCCTCCCTGACGGCTGCGTCCAGGACGCGAGCTCCACCCTCAGCCACGGCACCGCTTGCCTGGTCCCACAGGTACCTGAGGGCGTCCAGGTGCCCGCTACGAGCCGCCGCATCGGCAGCGCCCTCCCCGACCACAAGCAGGCCCCGGGCCTCATCAAGCCACTGCAGCTTGAATACACTGCCACTGGCCGCGGCGTGCCACACAAGGCTCTTGCAGGCCTTGGTATCACCTGGGTCCGGCAGAGAGCAGCTCCCGTCACGCACCAGCGCCTCCACAACGCTCAGGTCCGCATGCTGCAGGGCTGCCGCCAGGACAGGGCATGCTCCCTGCTCCCACAACTGCTGCTGCTGCTGCTTCCCCCGATGGCTCTCCACCAGCCACCGCACGCGGGCTAAGTCACCCGAGCGCACGGCAGCAGACACCGTGTCTGGCCGCACGTGGCAGTGCCCGGCCCCCACCTGGAGCACCCACTCCACCTTTCCGCCGCCCTCGGGCAGGGTGCACACTGCCGCCGCGTCCAGCAGCTGCTGCCAGAAGCGGCCCCAGCCCCCGACTTTGAGAGGGCCATCCACACCCGCCTCTGCTCCTGGCGGCTGCCTCGCCTCTGCCTCGGCCAGAGTGCGCCCCACCCTTGCCCCCAGCCACTCCTCCCACACCCTTTGCAACACCGCCAGGCTGCAGTGCTGTGCAAAGGCCACCAGGGTAGCAACTGGGTCCAGCAGCCCAGGGCAGTGCGCCAGGAGCCAGGGCAGCAGGTGGGGGTGTCCTGCCTTGGCAGCTGCCACGCCAGGGTCCGCAGGGCACCCACGACGCGCGACCCTTTCCACAGGCCCTGAGTGGAGCAGCTCCGGAAACACCCGGGGCTGCACCACGGCCCACACCAGGTCCAGGTTGGCCTCGCTGCCGCTGGCTACAGCGGTAGAGAAGAGGTGAAGCTGGCGCCGGAAAGACAGAGCTGTGACACCTTGACGTGCTTTGTCGAGTGCGAGACTGCAGGTGCGAGAGGGCTCGCGGTGGGGCAGCGGCTGGCTGAGGAAGGCGGTGATATGGTGGCGCTGGCTGAAGTGCTGCGCGGCGTCCTTGCAGATTAGTCGTCCCGTAAGGGCTAGGGCGTTGGGCGGCAGGAAGGACAGCACGCGCAGAAGCAGCTCCGGGGGTAAGGCGGGGTCGGCATCCGTGCACGCGGCGTTGTAGGCCATAGAGCACTGCGACGGGCCAAGCCGCAAATGGACTCAGCACGCAACAATACTCTTCACCGTATATGCTATGGGTGAGTTGTGCTGCATAGCATTTCGTCCTAGCATGGCGCAATTGGCGTTGCTGAGGGCCACCTACTTCCCTCGGCAATTGCCCTTGGCAATGCCGTCATTGTGACTTTATCCTACCACATTTGCATACCTGATCGTAAAGGCGCTGAAAGCCGTTTCCGTTTGTTGTGACGATAATCAGCAACGCGTTAGGCGGAAATGCATGCAGCTAACAGGTCTGTTAGGCAGCGGTTGTGCGAGAACACAGCTGACCTTGCAACTACTGGGTTGCGGTTGAAGGGTACCGTACCGGAGAAGTACGACGCCACGTGCGAATTGCAGTCAGCCGTTGGGTGTGCTGCTCGTTTGCACGCTGTAGCTCGCCCCGCACACATCACTCTTGGGAGCGTAAGGGCGCACTGGCCACTCGTGAGCACCTAGAGTACTACCATACGGTACGCACGGAACACGCAGGTACGGCTCACGTGCCCAACCTGTGGCTGTCATGCCTCGCTGGGTCATACACCCGTAGGTATGGGACTGTATGGAAGGCAGGTAACGTGCACTATTGCGTTATCAGCCACGGAGCATGGTGCACGGACGGCCACGTTTGCATGCTCTACAGCATCCGGACGGAAGGCATATTGCTGCAGCACGTACCCAAGGGGTGGTTTGTGGTGGTGGCATGCCCAAGGGATGGAAGCGGAGCACACAGCACAAAAGTAACACTCCATTGGCCCCCCCGAGGATGCCTCTCCCACTCCTGCCCTCCCATTTACGTACAAGGAGACGGGAAGGGACAGGCCAGCGGGAGTCCAAAGCCCAACCAGCACAGGCAAGCACCAGCACCACCAGAAGCCCAAACCCAGGGACTTGGACAGGGCCTGCCGTGTGCAGGTGCCTGCTGGCACCAAGGATTGTCACCCACTCACCCCTCGCTCTGCCGCCCAGACACCAAACAGCGGGCTGCCTACCCTGTGGGCGAGGTGATTTGTGACACCTGGTGGCACCACGCTTACTGATCCGTCTTGCTTTGTGCACGGCAGCTTGCATACCGACCGAATTCCTAACCCCCTCACACCGACCGAACTCCTAACCCCCTGTAACCTGCTCAACCAAGTTACACGCCTTCCTCCCACGGCCCACACTGGCCCACAGCAAGCACGTTCAAACCTGCTCCGCTTGGGTGTTGCCGACCCGCAGTCCTCCTGCACACCGTAAGACATCAAAGCAGCGTACGTAACTGGTACACCCTCCCAAGGCCAAGGAAACGGGGGCCCCCACAACTGGACCAGAAAGCACCGGCCGGCTGGGCGCGCGTGCATCGCCGTGCGGCCTTGCGCGTTAAACCCCAACCCGTCGTTCCAAGAAACACCAAGAGCCCCACGCGGGGGCCTCAGCAAACCTCTATGGCGCTTGTTTCCAGTACCACGGACAGCACTATATTGCGATGCTGTACGCCAGCACGGGCCCGTACGTGCAGCCTGGCACGTGCAACTCACTACCAGCAGGTGGCACACACGCACGGACACACATGGCGGTACTAGGTAGCGCTGCGTGCTACACATTGGGACCAGGCAACACCCGGATCAGGTCGCTTGAATATACGCCAGGAGCACAAGCTCATTCTCAACGCCAGTGCCTGCTGTCGGGACTAGCAGCAGCATTTGCCGTGTGGGGCGCCACGAGGCCCACTGCCTGTCAGACATAGGTACCGCGCGTGCGTTGAAAGGCAACCCACGCACGCAACACTACTTGCAGGGTTGGTACGTACACCAATGCGCAGCTTTGAGTTTCGGACATGGTTTAAGTACATCAATGCAAACAACCGCCGCCCCTGCCGAGTACAATGTACGGACGTACGCATGAGGCGGCGAGATGCAAACGGGAAGGGCGCTGATGACTGCGTGCATAGATAGATCTTCGCATACGAGAACCAGCTTCCTCCGATTATCAGCTAGCGCGCCGAATCATAGGTACTGCTGTGGCAGTCAGTTATCCACTAATAAAGCCGAGTGCGGTGCCGCAGCCAGGTGCTCTGCTGGGCCTAAGAACCTGTGATGTAGCTTTCAAAACATAGTCGCGCAGGTTGTGCTACTGCTCAGCCGCCGTGACGTACAGGCCTGCGCCCGCAATGTACGGCAGCTGCCGTACGCGGTCCACGTTTGCGCTGCTCACGGTGATGCGCACACCGACCACGTTGCCCTTCCGGAAGGCGCGCCGGGTAAGCCCCTTTGGCAGGGCAGCCCGTTTGAGGGAGGGCACGCGGAAGCGCGACATGCCGGGGCAGGCCAGCTCGAAGGTGCCGGGCTGTGCCGTGGCGGCGTCAAAGACGGTCACAGGGACCGAGGCGGGCGGCTTGGGCTCGTTGTTTGAGGTCTGCGTGGCGGTTGCAAGCGGAGGAGAGAGGGCTCAGTACATCTTCATTGCAATTTCCCGTGCGGCAAGCAACGCAGCGCGGCCTCAGCTGCCACACGCTTCCCCGCATTCCGTGCACAACGCTTGCGTGCGAGCGGTCAACAACCCGTACGGCACGTCCTATGCTGCGCGAGAGACGCACCTTGGCTCGGCTGTTCTTGAATGGCTCCACCAGCAGCTCCAATCGTGCGATGGGCTGTGCGAGAGTTCCCAGGCTGAGCGTGTATAGCACAACCTCCTGAACCTCGCCACCGCCAGGCGCTGTCGCAAAGTACGCTTCCACCGTGCGGGGAGCCTGCCAACCGGGTAATGCAGAGGAAGTGAGGCAGGGGCGGGGCACATGGGCTCAGTGTTGCAGTTGACTGAATGATCGCCCTGAAGGCTGTAAGGGGAAAAGCGCAGCACAGTGCACCTGTGTGCAATGCTGCTTTTGGGCGAGTGTGCCAGTAGGAGCCTCAGTGTGGAGATCTGGCCCCCAAGCAGCCCTTGTGCAGGAGCTGCGTGCGGTTACTCACTGCTTCTCACCCCGCAGCCCAGCCTTGAAACACGTGTCTCCGCACGTGGCTATGTGCTAGAAACGCAACAGCCGATGGCACACCGACCCCTGCAGACGGTCGTGGGGAGCAGCAGCTCCTTTCGCAACACGCCCTCAACTCCCACCAGCTCCCGCCCTACGCCCTGCACCCCCACGCCCCTACAGCGCAGCGCCCATGCCCACCTTGAGGGGCGGCGCCCAGCTGACCGCGGGACGGGGCTTGCACTGCGTCTCGCGCAGCGCCTTGGGGCTGGGCTTGCCCACCAGCTTGTTGTAGCTCTTGGCCGAGGTGCCCTGGCCCGGTTGCCGGTACGTGGGACACGGGCAAAGTGAGCATCTCCTGTACGCCTCCATACTCTGGTACATGAGTACGTGCGCCGTGTGCATCTGGCCGCAGAGGTCTGGCACAACGCGTCCTTGCATGCGTCAGCAGCACTAGTGTAGTATGCCATTTCAGAGTAGGTAGTACAGCACTACATACATAATCAACCTGGCGAACAGTTTTTGATCCCAAGCCCACCTCGCTGAAGGCCGACGTGGCCCACAAGACGTCATCAACGGTCAGGGCGTCATCAGGAGGCGGGCTGGGGGGCGGGCTGAGGACGGCGGCGGGAGAGGGTGAAAGGGGCAGCGGCGGCGGGGACGGGGGCAGCGGTGATGACGGCGGCGGTGATGACGGCGCCGACGGTGACGGCGGCAATGGTGACGGTGGCGATGGAGACGGCGGCGGTGGTGATGGTGGCGGCGACGGCGGCAGCGGCGGCGGCGACGGTGGCGACGGCGGCGGGCTGGGTGCGACCATGACGGTGGCGCCCAGCGTGGAAGCCAGCTGGGCCAGCTCGCGAGGGGAGGCGGGCGGCGGCCGCGGTGGGCGCGACGGCGGCGGCGGCGGGCTGGGGGACTCCACGACGCCCACGGGGAGCGACGGCGAGGGCGGCGGCGAGGGCGGCAGCGGCACCTCCACCAGCTGGCGCACACCGAAGTCCACCGCCACGTTGTCGCCAGCCTGCACCAGCCGCCGGGAGCGCCGCCGGGCGCCGCCGCCAAGTGCATCCTGCTGCGCCAGCAGCAGTGCATCGTTCGCCAGCTGGTCCTGCAGGACGGCGGCGGCGCGCTGCAGCATGGCCGTCAGGGCCTGCGGGTCAAGGTCCGCAGGGGCGCGGCCAAGGCTCAGCAGGGAGCTCACCCCGACGGCGCGGAGAGGCTCCGCCACCGCCAGGGGGACGCGCGGGGCGTCCTCACGGAGCCACCGGGCGGCGCGGCTGCTACCGGACACCTGGCCCTGCCCCAGCCCTTCTCCGTCCTGCTGCTGATAATGATGTTGCTGGTGGCCCTGCTGCAGGCCGTGGCCATGGTCAGATGCCTCGAGCTGCAGTGCTGCACGCCGGCGCCTGGCTGTGTACGATGCACCGTTGATGTCCACCGCAAGAATGATGATGTCTTCCAGCGGCAGGCTCCACGTGTCTGCAACGGTCTGCTTGAAGCGGTTGAGCAGGTCTTGTACGGCAGAGGGGTCCACCTGGCCGTCCACCACCACCTGCACGTTGGTGAAGCCGGCCTGGTAGAAGGTGGTCTCGATGGCGAGCCCAGGGGGCAGCGGCGGCAGGGGGGAGGGAGGTGGTGGGCTCAGTGGCAGTGGGCTCGGTGGTACTGGGCTCGGTGGCAGCGGGCTCGGCGGCAGTGGGCTGGGTGGCTGTGGGATCTGGGGCTGAAAGCTTGGAGGTGATGGACTCGGTGGCAGCGGGCTTGGGGGCAGCGGGCTTGGGGGCAGCGGGCTCGGGGGCAGCGGGCTTGGAGGCTGAGGGCTCGGGGGGAGTGGGCTTGGTGGTACTGGACTTGGTGGCAGCGGGCTTGGTGGTACTGGACTTGGCGGCAGAGGGCTTGGGGGCTGAGGGCTCGAGGGCTCTGGGCTCTGGGGCTGCAGGCCGGGGGGCGGGCTCGGTGACAGCGGGCTTGGGGGCAGCGGGCTTGGTGGTACGGGACTTGGCGGCAGAGGGCTCGGAGGCTGAGGGCTCAAGGGCTCTGGGCTCGGGGGCTCTGGGCTTGGGGTCAATGGTCTGGGGGGCAGTGG
>VFQN01000512.1_pt1 | contig 71655 bp, 65 predicted proteins | sample 3512371 | NCBI WGS metagenome assembly VFQN01 (sample SAMN10412370, study PRJNA504923) | tailings metagenome | isolation source: Replicate 2 from Balatoc abandoned mine | place: Philippines: Itogon, Benguet | collected 2017-08-28 | reverse complement strand
ACGTGCCGCCGAAGGACCGGGACATCGCCATGGTGTTCCAGAACTACGCGCTCTACCCGCACATGAATGTCTATGAAAACATGTCGTTCGGGCTGAAGCTCAAGAAGACCCCCAAGGACGAGATCGACCGGAGGGTGAAGCAGGCGGCCCAGATCCTCGACATCACGGAGCTGCTCGACCGCAAGCCCAAGCAGCTCTCGGGCGGCCAGCGCCAGCGCGTCGCCATGGGCCGTGCCATCGTGCGCGATCCCAAGGTGTTCCTGTTCGACGAGCCGCTGTCGAACCTAGACGCCAAGCTGCGCGTGCAGATGCGCACCGAGATCAAGAAGGTGCATCAGAAGGTGCGCACCACGACGGTCTACGTGACACACGACCAGGTCGAGGCCATGACGCTCGCCGACCGCGTCGTCGTCATGAATGGCGGACTGATCGAGCAGGTGGGCTCGCCGAACGATCTCTATCATTCGCCGGCCACGAAGTTCGTGGCGGGCTTCATCGGCTCGCCGGCGATGAACTTCATTCCCTGCCAGCTCGAGCAGGCTGCGGGTGCGCTCCGGGTGCGCCTGAACGACAAGCTTTCCCTCCCGGTGCCTGCAGACCGCACCTCGCGCTACACGGCGCATGTCGGCAAGGCCAACCTTCTGCTGGGCTTGCGTCCGGAGCACATCACCGAGACGCGACCGCACAGCGAACCCAACCAGCACGATTTCGACATGACGATCGACGTCGTCGAACCGATGGGCATGGAAACGCTGGTCTACTTTACGATCAACGGCATCGAGATCTGCGGCCGGGTCAATCCCAACGCAGGAGCGGCTGCCGCCAAGCCGATGAAGCTCAGAGCCGATCTCAGCAACATGCATCTGATCGACGACAGCACCGGCAAGGTGCTTTAGAACTTCTTGTCGTCTTGAGCGCAGCGAAGGACCCCATCGCGGTTACCGCCGACATGGGATCCTCCGCTGCGCTCGGGATGACGGAAACGCTATTAAGGAGACATCGATGGGTTCGTTGACGGGCAAGGTCGCCTGGGTGACTGGTGCTGGTTCGGGTATTGGTCAGGCGGCAGCTGTTGCGCTGGCGAAGGAGGGGGCGACGGTCGTCCTCACGGGACGCCGCAAGGCGCCGCTCGCCGCGACGGCCGCGATGGTCAAGAAGGCGGGCGGCAGGGCCGAGGTGAAGCCGGCCGATCTCATGAAGGCGAGTGCGGTCAACAAGGTCGCCGCCGATATCGGCAAGAAGTATCGCCGCCTCGACATCCTGGTGAACAATGCCGGTCTCAACATCCTCGACCGGAGCTGGGCGAAGCTCTCGGCCAAGGGCGTCGACGAGGTGGTGCACGGCAACCTCTCCAGCGCCTTCTACTGCACCGCGGCGGTCCTGCCGCTGATGCGCAAGTCCGGCGGCGGCGTGCTGATCCATACCTCGTCGGTCGCCGGCAAGGTGCCGAGCCTGCTGAGCGGCCCGGCCTATTCGGCGGCCAAGCACGGCGTGGTGGCGATGAGCCACACGATCAACATGGAAGAGTGCGTCAACAACATCCGCTCCTGCGTCGTCTGTCCGGGCGAGGTCGCGACGCCGATTCTCGACAAGCGGCCGGTGCCGATCACCAAGGCCGAGCGGGCGCGCATGGCGCAGTCCGAAGATGTCGGCGACCTGATCCGCTACATCGCCTGCCTGCCGCCGCACATCGTCATCAACGAGGTGATGATCAACCCGACCTGGAACCGCGGCTATGTCGCGAGCCTGAAGCGCGGCAAGTCCTGAGATCGGAGTCCTGACATGGGTACGGTGACGATCAAGGCGAAGGCTCTCGAGGCCTTCGTCGCGGATATCTTTGCCTCCGCGGGATGCTCCAAGGAGGAGGGCGGCCGCATCGGCCGCTATCTCGTGAGTGCCAACCTCTCGGGCCACGACAGCCACGGCGTGGTCCGCGTGCCGCGCTACGCCCAGCAGAAGAAGGGCGGCACCGTGGTGGCCGACGTGAAGGTCGACGTGCTGGTCGACACGCCGGTGATCGCCGTCGTCGACGGCAAGTACGGCTTCGGCCAGACGGTGACGCCGCAGGCGGTCCAGATCGGCATCGACAAGTGCCTGAAAAGCGGCCTGTCGGCCGTGACCCTGCGCAACGCCGGCCATCTCGGCCGCGTCGGCGACTGGGCCGAGATGGCGGCCGCTGCCGGTCTGGTGTCGGTGCACTTCGTCAACGCCTCGGGCAGCGTCCTCGTGGCGCCGTTCGGCGGCGTCGAGCGGCGCTTCTCCACCGCGCCCTATTGCGTGGGCGTGCCGCGTCCCGGCACGGATCCGCTGGTCCTCGACTTCGCGACCTCGATCGTGGCCGAAGGCAAGGTGCTGGTGGCGAGCCAGGGCGGCAAGAAGGTGCCGGACGGCGCCCTGGTCGGGCCGGACGGCAAGCCGAGCGCCGATCCGCATCTGCTCTATGGCGACTACACGCCGACCGGCCCGCGCGACCACAGCAAGGGCACCGGCGCGATCCGGGCGTTCGGCGACCACAAGGGCTCGGGGCTGGCCTTCATGTGCGAGATCCTGGGCGGCTCGCTCACCGGCACCGGCGCGACGGACCCCAAGCGCGGGCGCTTCGCAAACGGCATGCTGTCCTTCTACATCGATCCCAAGGTGCTCGATGCCGAAGGCTTCTTTCCGACCGATATCGCTAGGTACGTGGCCTTCGTGAAGAGCTCGAAGCCGGCGACGGCGGGGGGCGAGATCCTGGTGCCGGGCGAAGCCGAGGTCCGCACGCGCACCCAGCGGCTGGCTGAAGGCGTGCCGCTGCCGGACGATACCTGGGCCGCCATCGTCGAAACGGCGCGCTCCGTCGGCCTCGACGAGCGGCGCATCCAGCAGGCGACGATGTAGCATCGGCGGGCGATTTCAGGCTTGGAGCATGGCCTAGATGAAGGCCAATTCCGCCCCTCGTGTGTGCGACTAGTTCTGCGCGGTGTTCGGGGGGCGGAGCGACGATGCCCACCAATAAGCCAACCTTTTGAAAGATCGGAGGTGGCAAAGCGCAGCTGTCGGTTGATCCCGTTTGGTTGTTGCAATGAAAACAAGTACCATCTCAACCTCGGAGAGGAGAGGTTGTGAATCAAAACAGCCCGCACAAGCTAACACCGCTTGCGATTTTCACGGTGTTCGTGCTCGTTATCCCCGGCTTGGTGGTGGGTCAAATAGTTTCGTTCCTCTATGGCCTTTTCCTCGGGGGGATGTTTGAGGGCAATCTTGTCGATTGGGCTACAGGTGGGTGGTTCAAGATCGTCTTTATGGCGGTCATCCCAAATGCACTGTCCGGAGTAATTGGCGGCATCATAGGGGTTCGGCTGACTTACTTGATTAGGCCTCTCAAGCAGGCCAACTACGAGATTGTGGCATATGCGATCGCTACCATTGTCATCGCGCTCTCGGCGCTCGGCATCGTCATGTCTCTGCACCGAGATGGAATTGGCATCGGCATTGTCGAGAACATCTCGAACAGCATGGGAATCGTCGCTGGTCTGTTTGTCGGTTATCAATCTGTAAGGGACGAGCAGAGATCGCTAGTTATGCGATCAACACCAGCGCCGACAAGCTGAACATAGGAGCGATAATGCAGGGTATCTTAATATTTCTCGGCTTTGTCGCTTCATTGGTCTACGGCGCAATTTCGATTTGGGCGGCCTACCTAGGACTCGATCAGGCCTTAGGCTGGTGGGCCATTGTGATAGTGATTGGCTGTATATTCTTTCGCTTCACACTACCTTTGGCAGTGGGAGCGTTTCTCGGAGCATTGAATGTTTGGCATTGGGCTTTAGCGCTGCTGTTCGCTGCACCAGGGCTAGTGTTCGTGATTCCAGGTGTCATCGCGACCCTTCTGTCTGCATTGCCTTCGAGGCGGGCTAGCTAGGCTCGGTCAAGCGAGGGTCAACGAAGCAATATAGTGAGCGTGTAGAGGTTATCGGTGTGCCGGTCGGGTCCGGCGGCAAGCAGAGTGCCAACTGATTTTACTCTACACACCGACCGACTCGTACGGCGACAACAAGATCGTCAAGAGGTGAGGCGCGCCACGCGCTTCACATAGGCGTCGATGTCGAACTTGCGTTCGAGGCCCGAGGCCATCATCGAGCGTACCTTGCCGAAGATCGGCCGTTCCGGCCACGGCCGGTCGTGCAGGCCGAAGCACCAGGCGACGCCGGCATAGGAATTCGGGTCGCGGCCGCACAGGAAGTAGCGGTTGTTCAGGGCCAGCGCCGTTGCAAACGCTTTCTCCGGCGTCGACGACCATTCCAGAATCTTCTTGCCCCAATACATGCGCATGTAGTTGTGCATGTAGCCGGTGAAGACCATCTCGCGCATCGCGGCGTTCCAGTAGGGATCGTGCGTCTCGGCTGCCGTGAGCTGCGTGGTGCCATAGACGTAAGGGCGGCGATCGGTTTCGTGGGCGCGGAGCGTCTGGCGTGCCCATTCGGGCAGGCAGGCATAGCTGTCGTAGCGCGGTTCGCGTTCGACGAAATTGATGGCGAGTTCGCGCCGCACGATCAGTTCTTCGAGATAGGCGGCGGCGTCGGGCCGGTCGACTTCGGCCTCGCTCACTTCGAGGGCGATCTCGACGGGGCTGATCTGCCCGAAATGCAGATAGGCGCTGAGGAAGGACACCTGTTCCCGCGCCGGTTCGCTGCGTCCGGCGGCATAGCCCGCAAGCCCGCCGCGGACGAAGGCCCGCAGCCGCCGGGAGGCCTCGCTAGCCCCTCCTTTGAAACGGTCGACCGGCGGGACACTGCGGTCGATGTCGAGCCTGGCGAGCAGGCGGCCGGTGTCGGACAGGTCGAGCGCCTTGGGCAGGGCAGGTGTCTCCGCCTTTACCTTGACCGGGGTGCGCGGCAACGGCCGGACGAACTCGTCCCGGAGCTTGAGAATCTTGGGGCGCAGCGTGCGGGCGCCGATCTCCTGCTTGGCCGAAGCGAGATCGACCGGCACGACGGCATCGCCTTCGATCTGGATCACCTGGCAGGCAGCGGCCTCGGCCAGGGCCGCGCGCCACGCCTTCTGATGGCGAAGATAGCCGCGGTCGCAGACGACGAGCGCTGCCTTGCGCGCCAGCTCGATGGCCACGGCCTCGGGAGAGCCGCGCAGCACGGCAAAGCCGATGCCGCGCCGTGCCAAGGCCGTGCCGACGTCGGCGAGGCCGTCGAGCATGAAGGCATAGTGCCGCGCATTGGCTTCTGGATAGCCGTCGGTCAAGCCGAAGCCGACAAGGACCGGCAGGCCGAGGCGATTGGCGCACCCGACCGCCGTTTCGAGCGCGGGATTGAAGCGCTCACGCTGGGACTGCTGCATCCAGTAGAGGACATACTCCCCCGGACGCTCGGGGCGGTCGTTGAGAATCCGTTGCCGTGCCGACTCGATCATCCCACCATCTTATCGTGTCTCGGTCGAAGGGATCGGCACCAAATTCCGGCCGCCTTCGAGCTCGGCCTCGATCAGCGGAAGTTCGACTGCCCGAAGGAAAAGTGCGGCCGACGCATCGGGGCCCTTTCCGAGCGAACAGCGGGCTCGGCAAGGCGAGAACGGATGTGGCCGACGGCGTCACCCACCGTGACGAAGGTGCTCGCTACCTTGGTCGGGATTTCGATGTCGAACCGTTCCTCGCAGGTCATGACGATCTCGACCAGGTCGAGACTGTCGGCGCCAAGCGTGTCCTTGAAAGACGCGTCGTCGGTAATCTGCGCTTCGGCAACTCCAAGGTGCAGGACGATGATGTCCCGGACCTCTGCAGCAATGTCGTTCACAACATCACCTCAAAGGCAGGGTCCCCCACGGGCCACTGCTCTATCATCCATATGACGCTCGAAGCGGCTTTGCGGCCAGTGATCAGTCGACTGCGCCGACAGGTTTCCGGACGGAGTGACTTCCGGGCAACAGATGCCGGTCGCCGGCTGCCCGACTTCGGTCTTTCGGCAAGACCTTGGGGCCATCCGAATCATGCATGGAATCAACAGCCTGGCGGCATCCTCTCCGGGCATCACATCCCATGTTGCGGGCCGGGAGCCGATTCTCCCTTTGAAACCGGCAAGGGCCGCGCGCAGGATTGCCGGGCGTCTCCGAGCGAACAAAGAGAGCGGTATATGGCGCGGCAACAATCGCTGATCTGCAAGGGATGCTGGCAGCAGATGCATGTGCCGATCCCGCTCCGCGGCGCGCTGTCGGTGCCGTTCCGTGTTGTCGGCCTGCGTCCGAGCCGCATGAACCCCAACACCTGCACTTTCTGCGAACTGATGTTCAAGCGCGTGATGAAGGCGACCAAGATCACGATCGACGCCACGATCCTGTTCGCCGACGTCCGGGCTTACACGAGTCTGTCGCAGTCGCTGTCGGCGACGGCGATGGGCGACCTGCTCGACATCTTCTACGACGAATGCGCCGGCGCCATCTGGGAGTACGATGGCCTGCTCAACAAGACCATCGGCGACGCGGTGATGGCCGTATTCAACTTCCCGATCCGGCAGGAAAATCATGCGCGGCAGGCGTTGCTGGCGGCGCGCGACATCCAGCGTCGATGCGCGACGAGGAAGGCGGAGTTTGCCGAACTGACGGGCGACGCCGGGGTCGAGGTCGGCGTCGGGATCGGCATTCATTGCGGCGAGCTCAGTTTCGGGGAGTTCGGCCGCACGCACCGAGACCTGACCGCCATCGGGACGGTTGTGAATACGGCTTCGCGTGCCCAGTCGGTCGCCGCCTCCGGCGAGATCCTGGTGACCGCAGCGGTGTGTCAGCGCGTGGGCGACGACCTGCGGGACAGGATCGCCAGGCCCTATGAACTGAAGGGCTTCGATCGTCCTCTCGAGCTTTACCTCGGCTAGGCGCGCCGTTCGGTTGCTGCGTTCGCGCGGCCCCTCGGGCGGCCTATCGGAGCGCCACGAGCTCCAGCACCGGGCGACCGGCTGTGATGAGCAATCCGATCATGACGAAAACCGCGCTGGCCATCGCGAGAATACGCAACCAGGAAAGAAACTCTTGTCGCATCGTTTCCTCCACGCTGGTCTGGTGAGATCTGGATGTCTCTTGCTTCAACGTTGGCACGAATAGGGGGCCGCGTCATGTCGGCTCGCCCGCCCTTTGTGGACAAACCGGCGGCTCCCGGTCGGTCCCGGAGCGCCGCCGGCAGGGTGCATTGCGAGGGAACTTCGGACGTGAGAGCCTTGTGACCAGAAACCGGCGACAGCGCGAATGACGGGAGGGCACGATGTCCGACGATCGGAAGAAGGTCTTTGAACGCTTCGGCGACCGGCTGGCCAAGCTGGAAGCAGCACGCCACGAGAAGCCGGCCCGCTGGCAGATATTCCATCTCCACAATGCGCTCACCGCACTCGAGACCGATCACAGTGTCGCCGATCTGCATCTCGACGAATTCGACCGGCATGAACTCGAAAAGGAGTATCCCGAACTCGAGGCCGACCGTGTCCCTACGATCGAAGAGCTGCGGTCGCGGTTCGACGTCGTCGCCGGGGGAGCGTTCTGAGGGATCTCGACGTCAGGTAGAGGCCCCGAGGCCCGTTCGTCGACAGGGGAGAATCGCATGAGGGGGAAGTGGCGTAGTCAGCCTCGAAATCACCGCTGGGCAATCGTGGGCGCGTTTCTGGGAATGATACCGGCGATCTATGCCGTGTTCGAGTTTGCCTACCATGGCACTACCTTCGATCGTTACTTGATCATGGTGGCCGGGTTTCTCGGTGGCGGCGCCATCGGCCTGTTATTGGCATCGCTCACGGCGCCCAAGACGTAACTGTAGCCGCAGCCGCTATTTGAGCAGGCCCGGCAACGTGGCGGCGAGGAGGCTGGCGATCATCAGGTTGCCCCGCACGTTCATGTGCGTGGCGGCGTAGAAGTCCTGCGGCTTCGGCTCGGTGCTGAGCCGGCGGAAGGTATCGACGATGGCAAGCCCGCTGGCCGTCGCGCAATCGAGAACCGCCTGCGCGAGGCGGCGCTGGTCCTTTGCGAAGGCCTTGTAGACCCATGTGTGAGGAGGGTACTGCGCCATCACGACGATCTTGACGTTGTGGTCCGACTGCATTTTCGCGAGTCGCCTGACGAGCTGCTGGGCGATTTCCAACCCGAAGCCGGCACGGTGCACCCGCTTATGGTAACCGACCAGATGCTGCAGCGTCGGCGAGAGGTCGACCAGAATCCGGTCCATCCGCCGTCGGATATCGGGCGGCAGCCTGGCCCGATTGGGCACCGGAACGCCCTTGAGGACCAGTTGATCGCCCTCGATCGCAAACCACGGCTTGTTGCGCCACCACATCCGGCTCATCTCCGTGCGCAGTATGTCGTCGGCGATGAAGCTCACGATGATGACGGACGGGTTGTACGCGGCCACGAGTTGCTCGGCGCGCAGCACGATCTGGTCGAAGCCGTAGCCGGTCACGCCGCCGTTGAGCACGTGGCGGCCGGTCAGCCTCTGCAACTGGGCGGGCCAGGATTCCTCGTCGCACACCTCGTCCCCGTAGGTGAAGGAATCGCCTACGGTGAGTATCGACCCCTCGCTCGAATCCGGTCTCTCGCCATTGAATCGAAGCCCGTTGGCATCGATCGTGTGAAATGACCCGCCAAACCCGGGGCCGCTGAAGCCGGGGTTCGGGACATGGCCCAGAAGGTCATCGTGAATAAAATGTACTGACATCGCTGGGCGACGTGATCCTTGTCCTGCAGACCGACTTGCCGTTCTGGGTCATCGGCATGGAGTTTATATCGAAAGCGCTTCCGTGTAGCCACGTCGCGGCTCCGGAGCCCACCCCCACAGCTTGCTTGCAGCCCTGTCGGGTACTTGCGCGACCAAGTAGATATCCGACCACGCTCGGCGCGGGTTTCTAATCCCCGAGTGCGCGATCATCGCGCGAAGTGATATCGCGACTCACACGCTGCTTTTCTTCCCGGTCCAATGCCCTTCGCCCAAGAGGGGCCGCGATCTGGCTTCCTGGAGAGGAGGGCATCGCAAAAAGAGTGAGAGGGAGGTTGCGATGGATGTACCCATCGACCTGCCGCGAGGCTGGCCGGGTACGACAACCCCAATGGGGCCGAAGGTGGCCTGCGGGGTGATGGCGCCGCTGGTGACGCATGAGATGTACGTTCGAGAACGACGTACTGCAGATCTTGCGGCCCCATCGAGACCGTCAGGCGAAGGCTCGCGCGACGCCTTCCGGTACCCAAGATGGTGCATGCTGGGCCCCGCCTGTTGACGCCGATCCTGCGGTCGCTGCGAACCTCGCCCTCACGGCGGTGTGATGTCGGGCCGGCACGGAGCCGGCCCTAGGTCGGCCATCTCCACTCGACTCCGAACCATGCCGGTTTCATCCTGAAGTCGGCTAGGCGTCTTGCCCGACTGTGGGCGCATGCGCGCGCTTCGGAGGCGTTCGTTCATGGTTGAAAGCGTTGACGACGACGGACGCTCTCGACCGGACGTCGACTTACCGGACGTCGACTTTGTGACACTCCAACCCGGCCAGACCATAGGCCGATACCGCGTCGTCGCGGTGCTGGGGCAGGGCGGCTTCGGCATCACCTATCGCGCCGTCGACACCGAGCTGGGGCGCGAGGTGGCGATCAAGGAATACCTGCCCACCGCGCTGGCCGTGCGCAAGGACGGCGTCACCGTCGTGCCGCGCTCGCGCAGCGCCGCCGAGGATCTGGCCTGGGGGCTGGAGCGCTTCGTGTCCGAGGGGCGCACCCTGGCCGCGCTGCATCGCGCGCCCGGCATCGTGAAGGTCCACGACTATCTCCAGGCCAATGGCACGGCCTATCTGGTGATGGAGCTGGTCGACGGCGAGACGCTGCACGAGCGTATCGTTCGCGCCGGCCCGCTCGATGCTGCAGAGATCGACCGCATCCTTGCGCCGTTGCTCGATGGCCTGGAGCAGGTTCACGCCGCGGGCTTCCTGCATCGCGACATCAAGCCGGCGAACATCTTGCTCGATGCCAAGGGGCAGCCGACGCTGATCGATTTCGGTGCCTCGCGAGTTGCCATTGCCGGCCGCACGCAGGCCATGACGGCGGTGTTCACGCCGGGCTATGCGCCGGTCGAGCAGTTCACCTCGGCGCCGCAGGGCGCGTGGACAGACATCTACAGCCTGGCCGCCACGCTTTATCACGCCATCACCGGCGAGCCTCCGCTTAACGCCATCGACCGCATGGTGGACGACGAGCTCGTGCCGCTGGCGGGCTCGGGTCGTGCCTTTCCCAAGGTGCTGCTGGCGAGTATCGACGCCGCCCTCGTCGTCCGAGCCGCCGGCCGGCCGCAATCCGTGGCGGCATGGCGGGCGCTCCTGACAGGCAGCGGCGGCGCCGCAGCGCCGGCGACGGTAGTGATGGCGGCCAAGTCCCCTGCATCGCCATCGCTTGCATCGTCGCCGCTCGCCGGGACGCCTTCCACGTCGCCGCGTGGCGCGCACGCTGGCATGAAGATCGCCGCCGCCGCCGCCGCCGCTCTGCTGCTTGTCGCAGCGGGTGGCTGGTTCGCGCTGGGCTCCGGCGTGCCGCCTTCGACGAGGCCGCCGCCATCGTCGGCACCGCCGTCTCCGGTGGCCAACCAGGCGGAGGAAGAACTGGAGCGGGCGCGCCGAGAGCAGCGCACGGCACAGGAGGAGGCGGCACGTCTGCGGGCGGAGGCGGAAACGCGCCGCAAGGCCGACGAGGAGGCCGCACTCCGGACGCGCATCGAACAGGAACTTCGCGAGAAGGCGGCGGCGGAAGAGGCGGCTCGGCAGAAGGCGGCTGCCGATGCCAGACGCCAGGCCGAGGCGCAGGCTGCGGCCGACGCCGCGGCCAAAGCAAAGGCCGATGCCGAAGCCGATGCGAAGGCCCGGGAGGAAGCCGCGGCACGGCTACGCGCCGAGGAAGCCGATCGCAAGGGGGCCGAGGCCGCCGAGACGGCGTTGCGGCTCAGCCATTCGGACCGCCAGCGTCTTCAGGTCGCGCTCACGTCGCTGGGCTTCTCGACCGGCGGCACCGACGGCGTCTTCGGCGTCCGCTCGCGCGAGATGATCGCGGCGTGGCAGAAGAAGGCCGGCCAGGCCGCGACGGGATACCTCACGCACGACCAGCAAGCGACGTTGCAGGGCGAGGCGGCAACCGCCCTCGCGCGCTATGACGAAGAGCAGAAAAAGCTCGCCCTGGCCGCAGCCGCACCTGCCGTCGCACCGCCCGCTTCGGGGCCGGCAGCGCCGCCGGCATCGCCATCCGCAGCAGCGGCACCGGCCGCCTCGGGGCGACAATGCGAAGGCACCTATCGGTCGCAATGGTGCCGTGCCGCGTACCAGGGGTTCCCCCCGAGCTGCTGGTACGCCAGCATGACCATCCGCAACGGCGAGATCAGCGACGGCTGGGTGTCCCAGGCCGATGCCACCAAGCGCAATGTCGTCAGCGGCCGCATCGACGCGGCCGGCAACGTGTTTTTGACCTACGAGGGTATTGGCCAGCAAACGCACGTGAATCAGCGCTTCGTTGCGCAGATGTCGGGCAGGGTCGCCAATGGCCTGCTGACCGCCGCGGGGCGGGGCGGGACGAGCGGCCGGGATTTCAACGTTACCGTCCGGTGTCGCTAGGACCGCCCTTGCAGGCCGGCGTGGGGGTGTCGGGGGAGTATCCGGTGGAGCCAATGCCGAGAGCGCCCGGCCGGCCGTCCTACCAGCGGGTCCGGCGCTGCTGGCCTCGGCCGCCGTCGCGGCGGCCCGAACTGCCTACGGATTGAGTGACGTCCCGCAAGGTTCCCCACGCCATCAGAACGGGAGCCGAGTAGGCCATTCTTATTTTCTGAATCGGCTCATCCTGCGGCAAGCCTTCTTGGGTTAAGTCGTCTCGCGATGAGCTGTTCTGGTCATTATTGACGTTCATCTCGCCCCAAGTCCCCAATCTGCACGATCAAGTCCCGCTCAATCGACAACCCCAGATTTTCTCGATTGCCGACGATCAGTCAACCTGGGAACTGGCCGATCACATGGCAGATGGGGGGCCCGGCTCAGGGAATGTTCTGGCGCAGCCATTCCGTTCCCTCTTCCCTGGCGCGTGCGGTAGCCCAGCTCTTGGAAGGATCGAGCTCCAGCACGACCAGCGACTCGTCGCTGTCCAGATGAACCATGACCGCGTCGCGAAGTTCGACCGCGGTCCAGTCCAGGGAGATCAACCACAGCGAATCGAGGAGGCGAACGCCGCCGGCCTCTTCGAGGGCCGTCCGGAATGCCTGGTCGTCGCGCACCTTGTGGCAGTCGTAGCTGACGCAAAAGATCGCCAAGTCACCCTCCTGTCCCGGGGGCCGGTTCTGCGAACGGGCCGGCAGACCCGACCCGAAGGCCCGCTCCCAATCCTTGGCGATTCCGATGCTGGTCGAAACATCGGCCAAGCCTTCGATGCTATGGGGCTTCTTCAGCAAAGCAGCGCCGATACTCCGTCGGCAATTTGACGTCCTTTGGGCAATTCCCGGTGTTTTTCATGCGTCGGGTCGCAAACGCAACTTCGGTGCGGTGCGTCGCGTTGACGGGTTTCCGCGACTTCGAGGGCAAAGAAGATGATCGACGTCGAGAGCATTATGACGACCCTGGCAACCATCATGACGACGTACGGTCTGCGAGCCGTCGGCGCCATCGTGGTGATGATTGTCGGTTGGCTGGTGTCGCGGATGGCCTATCGCCTGATCAAACGCCTTTGCGATCGGGCGACGCAGATCGACAGGACATTGGTGCTGTTTCTGGCGAACGCTGCCCGCTATGCCGTGCTGACGTTCACCGTCGTCTCGGTCCTGACCACGTTCGGAATCGCCACGACGAGTTTCGTTGCCGCTCTCGGTGCTCTGGGGCTGGCGATAGGATTGGCTCTGCAGGGAACGCTCAGCCACTTCGCCGCCGGCATAATGCTGATCATCTTCCGACCCTTTCATGTCGGCGACACTGTCGAGACGGGCGGGGTCTCCGGCGTCATCAGCATCGTCAACGTCTTCTACACCGAGCTCGAGAACGAGAACGGCCGCGTCGTCGTGCCCAACGGAAAGCTCTGGGGCGAGATCGTCAAAGTGCCGCTCAAAGGACGCGGCTGAGAGACGACTGGCTGGCGAAGATGGAACGAGGAGCGGGGCGTCTCGTTTCCCATATCAGGTCGGCACAGGTCGCCGGCGTGCACGCTTGTCCTAAGGAGTAAGTCATGGAGAAAACGGTCGTCGCGAGTTTTGCCACACGACGCGATGCGGAGATCGCCGTGGAGCATCTGGTCCAGAAGCACGGCATCGAACGCACGGACATCTTCATTCGAGCGCCCGGGCGCGCCAATACCGCTGGCGTCGAGCCTGCCGGGGCGGATGTCGAAAGCGGGCATCCGGGGGTGCCGCGAAGCGGGAAGCCGGAACTGAAAGGGCCGGTCGAGGTTTCGGTCGAATGTCATGGCAGGCACACCGATCATGTGCAGGCCACGTTCAAGGAGGCGGGAGCCCTGCGACTGCATCTGCAGTAGCGCATGCCGGCGGGCTTGGTGCGCCGCACCGGGCGATGATGAGAGCTACGTCAACGCCATGGCCCTCCACGCGAAGTCCGGAGTGACCTGAGCTCCTAGATCTCTGTCAGATCTCCGCCAGTGGAAGCGACTGGTCATCGCTTCAATCCCAGCCTGATCTGCTTTTCGATCTCGATGATCGCGAAGAAGGCGGCACCTACGCCAACGATCAGGAGACCGTCTGCGAGAGGTACGGCTTCGGTGCCGAGGATCGCCTGCAGCGGTGGCAGATAGGTAACCGCGAACTGCGCAGCTGTGATGACGATGACGACGATCCAGACCACGCGCGTGCCTTTCGCCGCGTCCCAGGTCAGCGATGTGCTGTGTAGGTTGCGGATGAAGAAGAGGTGGAAGATCTCCAGCACCACCAGCATGTTCAACGCCATGGTCTGCGCGAGTTCGAGCGGGTATCCCCTGTCGACCGCGTAGGTGAAGACTCCAAATACCGCCGCGAAGAACAACAGGGCGACAAGCAGCACGCGCCAGACCAGTTCCCCCGACAGGATCGGCGTGTGCCGGGGCCGCGGCAGGCGCCCCATGGTGCCGACCTCGGTGGGCTCGAAAGCCAGCGCGACGCCCAACGTGACGCCGGTGATCAGGTTGACCCATAGGATTTGCACTGCCGTCACCGGCAGCGCGAGGCCCGCGAGCAAAGCCAGAACCACCACTATCGACTCGCCGGCATTGGTGGGCAGTGTCCAGCTGATGACCTTCTTCAAATTGTCGTAGACCGTGCGCCCCTCGCGCACGGCGGCGGCGATTGTGGCGAAGTTGTCGTCGGCCAGCACCAGATCGGCAGCTTCCTTGGCGGCTTCGGAGCCCTTGAGGCCCATGGCGATGCCCACATCGGCCCGCTTCAGGGCGGGCGCGTCGTTAACCCCGTCGCCGGTCATGGCGACCGACACGCCGTTCGCCTGCAGCGCGGTCACGAGGCGCAGTTTGTGCTCCGGGCTGGTGCGGGCAAAGACATCGGCCGAGGCAGCCTCCAGCGCCAGTTGCGCATCGTCCAGCTTGTCGAGATCGTGGCCCGTCAGCACGCGGTTTGGGTTTTCCAGCCCGATCTGGGCGGCGATCGCGGCGGCGGTTCCAGCATGGTCGCCGGTGATCATCTTCACCCGGATTCCGGCGCCGCGGCATTCGGCGACAGCAGCAATGGCCTCGGGGCGCGGCGGATCGATCAGGCCGACGAGGCCCAAAAAGGTCAGCCCGCTCTCCAGCGCGGCGGCGTCGAGCCGCTCACCCGTTTCGCTTCGCTCGGCCAGAGCCAGCACCCGCAGGCCTCGCCGTGCCAGCGTGTCGGCCCGGTCGTGCCAATGCGCGTAGTCCACCCCGCCGCACATGCGCAGTACCCGCTCTGGCGCGCCCTTGACGTAACTCGTGCGGCCCCAGGCGCCGTCTGCAAGCACAGCCATGAAGCGATGGCGACTGTCGAAGGGAAGGGTATCCAGCCGCCGCGCCGCCTGGTCGCCTCCAACCTTGGCCGCAAACGTCAGGAGCGCTCCTTCCATCGGGTCTCCTTCAACCGTCCATCCCCCGGCTCGCTCTTGCAGCGCCGCGTCATTGCACAGCGCAGCCGCCCGTGCGAGGCGCGACAGGTCTCCCGCCGGCGTGATCTCCCCCAGGGGTGCGTAGCCCGTGCCCGCCACCGTGAAGCTGCCTTCGGGCGTCTCCGCCGCGACGACCACCATCTCATTGCGCGTCATTGTCCCCGTCTTGTCGGTGCAGATGACCGAAACGGAGCCGATTGCCTCGATCGCCGGTAGTCGACGGACAATGGCGTGGCGTTTGGCCATGGCCTGCACGCCGATCGCCAGCGTAACTGTCATCACCGCCGGCAGCCCCTCGGGAATTGCCGCGACGGCGATGCCGACCACGGCCATGAACATCTCGGAAAACTCGTGATGCCCGACGAAATAGCCGTAGACGAGCAGAAGAGCGGCCGCGAGCAGGATCAAAAACGAAAGCCAGCGCGCGAAATGGTCCATCTGCGCGACAAGCGGCGTGGTCAACTGCTCCACCTCGGCCAGAAGCCCGCCGATGCGGCCGATTTCGGTGGCGGTGCCGGTCGCCACCACCAGCCCCCGCGCGGTGCCTTGCGTGACCAGCGTGCCCGACCAGAGCATCGAGCGCCGGTCGCCAAGGGGCGCATCGGCAATGACGGGATCCACGCTCTTCTCGACCGGCACCGATTCGCCCGTGAGGATCGCCTCCTGCGCGGCAAGCCCCCGCGCCTCGATCACGCGAAGGTCGGCAGGCACCTTGTCTCCCGCTTCGACCAGCACAATGTCGCCGGGCACGATCTCCGCCCCGTCCACCGTCAGCCGCTGCCCGTCGCGCAGAACGGCGGCGCGCGGTGCCAGCATCTGGCGGATCGCCGCCATTGCTGCCTCGGCCTTGCCCTCCTGGATGAAGCCGATCACCGCGTTGGCGCATACGACGGCCAGGATCACGCCGGTATCGACCCAGTGCTGTAGGATCGCTGTTACCACCGCTGCGCCCAAGAGCACGTAGATCAGCACGTTGTGGAACTGCATGAGGAACCGCAGAAAAGGTCCGCGCCCTTGCACCTCGGGCAGGCGGTTCGGCCCGTGCTCGGCCAGCCGCCGCGCCGCCTCGGCTCCGGTCAGTCCTTCCGGCCTGGCGCCCAGCGCCGAGAGGCAGGCATCGCTGGAACGAGCGTGGGGTTCTGTAAGCGGCGACGTCATGGAACAGTGAACCCGCCGACTATCACGATCTCATCCTCGCGCCATTGGCTGTCGCATCATCCTCCTTGCGCGGAGCCGTCTCGCGAGCTTTCAGCAAGCACTTCAGATCGGCATCGGTTCGCCCTTGAGAGAGCGGGGGCGAGACGCAATTCGCCATCGCGGTGCTCGGCATGCTGTTAGGGTGGTCACTCAAGCGGTAACTCATGGCTGTCCTTCGTTACTCCGACGCGCGCGCAACCAACCTAGTGAGCCGGCTATATAACCAAGGTGTGCCGCCCGCCGTCCCATCCCGTCATGTGTGGCCCTCTAACGTATCGGTCAGTTTCCGACGGCGCCTGCGCCCACGCAGTGCTCCGCAGAAGGAGCACTGCGAGGCCTTTTACGGCGACCGACATCATCGAACCTTTAAGCATCGGCTCGCTCCATCATTAACAATGACCTTTGTACGTAGGCGATCGACGCGGCACTTTGCGCTCGATCAAATGGAGCCGGCCAGCTTGATCGCCACTACAGTGACGGTCGGCTCAGGTAGCATGGTGGTCGAGGATCTTGTTGGGCTCGAGAGCCAGTGCGACCGTCTTGTCTGGGATACCCTGGGTGGGGCGCCGCGGGAGCATGGTCGCTCAGACGAGGGGTGCAGTGGACCTTGCGCGTTGCGCGCAGCCGGTTCACCCAAGCATAGCCGCTGCGGCTGGTCGACCACGGGAGCAGCTGGCTTGTCTGCCCCGCGAGTGCCTGCAAAAAGGCCCGGAGCGACGCGGCACTCCGGGCCCGGGCGAGCGCTCGAAGCCTTTTGACTTCCTAGAGTTGCGGCAGATGGCGCGGCCACGACGCCGGCGGCGGCGGCGCAGCGCCCGGTCCGCCCTCGACCATTAGGTCGACCGTATCCACCAGGGCTGCGGCCGAGCATGGCTTGCTGATCTGCGGTCGATGGGCGTGATCGTGCGGCAGGGCGCTGGTGTTACTCACCAGGAACGCGAACGGCACCCCCGCCGCCGCCAGCCAGTCAGCCACCGAGTACGGTGCGCTCCGCCGGGAATCGGCGTCGATCACCGCCGCATCGAGGCCGCCACGGCGCACGAGGCGCGTAACCTCACTCTGGCTGCCGGCCGGACCGACGATGCGATACCCCGCGTTACGCAGAGTTCGCTGGATTTCGAGCGCCACGGGAACTTGGTCCTCGACGATGAGAACGCGGCCGCGTGGTGGCTCGTCGATGGTGGGCGACCTCGTAAAGGCTGCCGGATAGGCGGCCGACTCGTCGACCCTGGCGAAGGGGTCGGTAAGAACATCAGGCCGGTTGGCTGCCAACCATGCGATCATGACGAACCTCCTGAAACAGACAGGTAAGGAAGACGATGGGTGGAAGCAGCAGGGCAGGTGCCCGCCGCCCGTTACCGGAAGCGGCGGACCCTGTCCTCCATGCGGGCTTTCGGCCCTATTGCTTGGTAATGCGCGGCGTCGAACCGGCCTCGATTCGGATCGCGCGCGCCTTCTTTTCCTCCGGGATCTCGCGCCTGAGCTCAATCGTCAGCAGCCCGTTGGCCAAGCTGGCGCCCATCACCTTCACATGGTCGGCGAGCTGGAAGCGCCGCTCGAATTCGCGGCTCGCGATGCCGCGATAGAGGAATTCTTTCTCCTCAGCGCCCGGCTGGACCTTGCCCGTGACCAGCAGTTCATCCTCCTTCTGCGTGACGTTCAGCTCGGCCTCGGCGAAGCCCGCCACTGCCATGACGATGCGGTAGGAATCATCGTTGGCCTTTTCGATGTTGTACGGTGGATAGCCGTCGGAAGAGCGCTGGCTCACCACGGAATCCAGCATGTCGAACACCCGGTCGAAGCCCACGGTGTCGCGATAAAACGGCGAGAAATCGAAAACAGTGCGCATCTTCATCCTCCACTCTTGAGCGATGTTTTGCGGAGCGGCCCCCCGAGAGGCAACCGCCGGGCAGCGCTTTGGGCGATGCCGGAAAACGATCTAGGAGCGCGTCAGGCGGCTTCAAGGCCAGTCTGGAAAATTTTTTGACCGGCCGGCTCCTGCCGCCATCTCGGGCCTCGGTGTCGCGGAAGGGTCGAAAGGCCGATGCCAGGTCGGAGATAGGGGGGGCGAGAGAGCCGAACCGCCTGATGGGCAAATCTACCAGTCGGCGAAAGCCTGCACATGTCCGGGCGGCGAGATTGAGGCCCAGGCAATAAATGCCAGCCAGATCCGGGCCCTTCGCGACCTGTCTTAAGCGTACGTCGGCCGGCCTGGTTCGAGCTGACCTCACCCGCCTTGGTTGCCGCATCAGACCATGCCACGCAGAAGGCTCAGCGCAGCGGTCAGCAGATTGTCGTAAACGGCGAAAGGATGGAGATAGTCGGGAAAGCCTGTCGCAAGAGCTTTTGCACCCAGTCCCGTTTTCACCAGCACCCGGCGGCACCCGACATGAAACGCGGCTTTCAGATCGTCGGCCTGATCGCCGACGAAGGGTGTCTGGTCCGACCGCGCACCGTAGCGCTCCAGGGCTTCGCGCAGCATCCCGCCGCACGGCTTGCGGCGCGGATTCTTGGAGGCGCTCGTGCAGGCGAAGACGTGGTCAATCATGGCGCCTTGCTCTCTCAGCCGTAAGAGCAAGGCGGCGTGGACATTCTCCAGCTGGGCCAAGGTCATCGCCCCTCGCGCGACCTCCGGCTGGTTGGTACATATCGCAACCGTGAAGCCGGCGCCGTTCAGCCTGGAGATGGCTTCGGCGGACCCCTCGATGAGCGAGATGTCGGCCGCCGTCTTGACGTTGGTCGGACGGTTTACGAGCACGACGCCATCCCGGTCCAGAAGGGCGAGCTTCATGACGGCACCTTCCTCAATCTGGCGCGGCGTCAACGCCGCGAGCGGTAACGGCGTTGCACAGACGGGGCATGGCTCTCTTCGACCAGAGCACCGGCCCTCAGCCGGTCGCCGCCGATGCGTGGATTGGCCCGACGGGAGATTCGCTTACGTTGTTGGCCCGATTTGAAAACGAGTGGAACCGGCGGCCCCTGGCTGCGTTTTCTCCGCCGCTTGGGGAGGGACCGCCATGGACAATTTCGATGAGACGATTCGAAGCGCCTTGTTCGAGGCTTGCAGGAGCAAGGGCGTCGAAGTGCGGGCACTTTCGATCGATGTTGGGTTCGGCGTCCTGAATGTCAGAGGAACCCTGCCGACGGAGGAGCAGCGTCGTCGCCTGTGGTCGATCCTTGAGACGGTAGATCGCAGGGTGGGCGATATCGACTGCAAGGTAAGCGTCGTCCCCGCGGTCCCGGAGATCGCGACAATGCCCGTCCCCCCGCAGCGGAAAGCACCTGCCGGCGAAATCTGCTGAAGCTCTGCCGTTCAAACGCGGGGAGACCGCAAGGCTGCTGCGCGACGAGGTTCGGGCGGTCACGCCGGACGTACAGCGGTACTTCGAGAGGTTTCACCCTCAAGAACGACCGCTGCATATTAGGAGGTCATGCTGCCGGAGCCGCTAACGCGCGACACAACATAGTAGGCGAAGGTGGCGGCGATTGAGGTCAGGAACGTGCCCCAAGCACAGTCGACAAGGGTTACCACCAATGGCCAACTGCGCAACGTCGCCTGGTTGGTCAAGTCATAGGTTGCATAGGCAACGAGGCCCAGGCAGGCGCCAGAGAGAGACGCAGTAATCAAGGAACCGGCTTTGAGTGCCGGCACGACGGCGAAGACAACGATGCCGAATGTATAGATCAAATAAAAGAGAAGCGCCGGCATCAGGTCGAAACTATCGGCCAGGAGATGGCCGATATGCTGCCTGTATAGGCGCTCCGAGGCCAGATAGAGCCAAACGACATCGACCAGGAAGAATGTCAGGCCGGCGACGAGATAGGCGATCGCGTAGGTTTTCACAGTGTATCCTCCCGAGTTGGATACGAGCCGACGTCGGCGTTGGATCACGACCGGCAAGGCCTTCGTTGCGAGTGGACCGATTGGTCCTGCAACCCTTGCCCGGGCAACTGCAGCACCAGATGCGGCCCCTCCCCCTGAAGGGCGGGCCGCTTTTTGCGCTTCACGGCAAACGTCAACTGATCGATTGGGGCGGGAACGATCATTTGTTCAGCACGTAGCTCCTGTATCGCCGGCTCGCTTCCAATGAGCGTCGGCGACTGAGAGACAGCGGCATCATGCGATGTCCCGGGCTCCTGCTCGATGCGAAGCTCCGGAGCTGCAAATGCCCAAGGTCCACTGGCTGGACGTACCCCATACCTCTTCCTATCGCATGGTCATCGGCGTCATTCCGGCAGAGGAAGGCAGTGACATGCTCTATTCGACGGAGCTCAAATCCAATCTCTACCTGATTGCCCGGGCGTGCAGCAGGCTGCATCTGAAGGGACGGTATGCCCTCCAGGCCGTCCGCAGCCCGCAGCTCGAAGTACGGATGGTCTTTGAGAGAGCCGAGGATGCGGAAGCAGTCGGAGCCGTCGTTGGCCTTGCGCCACCGCTGCCGGTCGAATCTTCATTTCTGCTGGATGCGCGAAATAGCGCCCAGCTGGAGATGATTGGCGGCCCCCTGACCTTAGAGGGGCCGGTCGGCGGGCACGCGAGCGCGCAGCGAGGTAGGGAAGATCTGGCTCGACCACGGAAGAGCCTCGACCCGATGCCCCGACCCTGGAGCGGAATCAAAAAGGAGCAGGGCCTGCATCCAGTCGGATGCAGGCCCGTTTCGCTGGTGAATCAAGGGAGACTTTCATGAATATTGAACAGCGTAACGAGCTTCTGCAGCAGATGCTCGAGACCGAAATCGGTGGCGTCCCGGCTGAGCGCCAACGGTCTACGGCTGGGGCAGGTTGCTAGGGACGCTTGCCACCGACCTCGCCCGCCAGGTGCGCAGCAGTTCCTCGCCAAGCGGAATCGCGCCCATCACGATCGCCGCGCCGATAACGGCAACAAGGTACCAAGAGGGTAGGGGCTGGTGCTTTGCGATCAAGTCGAAGCTCGGGGTTCCCTTGCCGAGCAGCGTCCGGACTTCGGACCAGTGGAGCATGGCCACAATCGCCGTTGCGACGGCCGGCGCTGCTTCCAGCACCCCGTGCAGGTGCTGCTCCAGCGGCGGCACTCGGCGCGTCGCATTGGCATAGCGAACGTCCCACATCGCAGTCGCTTGATGGAGGACGACGCCAATGATCATGAGGAGCAGAACTGCGGCGTTCACTTGCAAGAAGAGCATCGCCAGGAGCGGCACGCCAACCAGGCCGAACTGCAGAAGGTGGAGCAGGGATTCCTTGAAGCCGCTAGTCCGTTCGATGCGGGCGATGCGGTGGCAAAAATAGTCACCCAATCCGGCAGCCAGCCAGAGCGGTACGACCACATACATCAGGAAGAGGAGCAACAGGTCCGCAACGGTCATCGTTATGGCTGACCAACGAAAATCCTAAACAGGTGGTTGCAATGCCCGCAGAAGGGGGCGCGGGCGGGTGACCTGCTGGCCATGGCCAAGGTGTAGAGCGCGGCCGGACGGTCTACTTTCGAGCCGATTTTACGTACGCCACCAAAGCTTCGATCTGCCCATCCTGGTAGAAGTGTTTGCCGAGCCTCGTCAGCATGTACAGGTCCCGGTCTTTTGCGATGAGTGCGAGCTTTTCCAGGTGATCGAGGTCGCGTTTGGGTAGTTCGCGCCATGGCGGGACCCGATGAGCGACACGCCGTAGCGTGATCTCCGCATTCAGACTGAGGGGCGCAGCCTGACCTCTCGCCGTCGCATCCTCCTTGTCGGAGACAAGGTCAGCTAGCCCACCTTCTGCCGGCGGGCGCAAGGTCAACAAGCAGCCGTCGAACTGTAGACTGTGCTGCACGGCAGTCGAGGTCCGAGGGCGATGTGTGGTTCCGGAACAAAACGTACCAGATGTCGTTGCCGGCGATGGGCGACATCGACCTGACGCCGGACGAGGCGAAAACCTTGGGCTTGATCGTACGGGGCCATCACCAGTGCCTGCGCGCCCACGATCTGGTGAAGCTCAACCTGCTTCGATTGATCATGACGAGAGGCACCACGACCTTTGAACCCACGGCGCTGCGCTGCGCCTGGTATCGGCAACACACGGAGGATCGGCATGGCGGCAAAGAAGAAGGCAGCAAAAAAGGGCAGCGCCAAGAAGGTGGCCCGCAAGAAGACGGCAAAGCGTGAGCTGATCGACACCGGCAGCAACAAGCTCTTCGTGCGCCGAAACGCTCGCGGCACCTCGTTCAAGGAGGTCGAGGATGTCGGCCGGTCGCTGGCCGCCGATCGTCGCAGGAAGGCCAAGACGGTGGCAAAGCCCGGGCAGGGGGATCGGGGCGATCGCGCCCGCCGCAAGAAGCGGACCTAGTGTCGGGTCGCACAACGCAGGGGAATAATCCATCTTGAAGCGCAGCCCGGAGCCATCCGGCAACCTTTGAATGGTTGGTAACGACTCCAGCAAGGGAGGCTTGCATGGCGGGCCATGTTGAAAGGAAGCAGCAGAATCAGCCACCGCAACAGCAGGAAATGCCCGGGACGACCGCCGAGATGCGACCGCGCCCCGACCATGGCGAGAAAAGTTACAAGTGGGCGGCACGCCTCGAGGGCAAGCGGGCTTTGATCACAGGTGGCGATTCCGGCATTGGCCGTGCCGTAGCGATCGCTTTCGCGCGCGAAGGTGCGGATATCCTCATCTCCTATCTTTGCGAGCATGAGGATGCGAACGAGACGAAGCGCTGGATTGAGGAAGCCGGCCGCAAGGCCGTGCTGGTGCCGGGCGACATTCAGGACTCGGCACACTGTCGCGAACTGGTCGACAGGGCGGTCGAGGAATTGGGCGGCCTCGACATTCTGGTCAACAACGCCGCACACCAGGCGACCTTCAAATCTCTCGACGAGATCGGCGACGAGGAGTGGGAGGCGACTTTCCGCACCAATATTCATGCCATGTTTTGGCTGACGCGCGCGGCCGTGCCGCACATGAAGAAAGGCAGTTCGATCATCAATACCGCGTCGATCAATTCGGACGCGCCCAACCCGACGCTCTTGCCCTATGCGACGACGAAGGGCGCGATTCACAACTTTACGGGTGGCCTGGCGCAGATCTTGGCCAAGGACGGCATCAGGGTGAATGCCGTTGCTCCAGGACCGGTCTGGACACCCCTGATCCCATCGACGATGCCGCCGGAGACCGTGGCGAGCTTCGGCAGCAACGTTCCGATGAAACGGGCCGCACAGCCTGCCGAACTCGCAACGGCCTATGTCATGCTGGCGGATCCGCGCTCAAGCTACACTTCCGGTGCGACCGTGCCGGTAACGGGCGGCAGGCCATTCCTCTGAGCATCGAGCGTCCGACACCGCACGGCCGATAGGGGAAGTCGCGCTCTTCTGCATCACGCCATCTGAGACAAGTCGGCGTGCTCGCGCAGTTGGACCGAGCGCAATCTCAGCCTCGGTCAATCAATCTCGGCAAATCCATAAGTGAGAGCAACCTTCATCTCAATTCTCCTTTGAGCGCATGGCGAATTAGCGCTCACCATTGGAGGACTTCATGAAGAAGGTAGTCGTGCTGGCCGTCGCTGCCGCTGCAGCCAGCATCGTGGCCACGCCCGTGTTGGCAGCCACGGATGCGGAGTGTCGGGACATGTGGACCAAGGCCGATTCCGACAAGGACGGCAAACTCACCGGCATGGAGGGTGTTCGCTACATAGCGTTCATGAGGATCAACGACCGCATGCTGGCGACCGAAGGTACGGTTACCCAGGCCGAGTTCATGGAGGCCTGCAAGGCGGACACTTACAAGACGCGTCAGAACGACGCCGGTGCGCCACTCAAGGGTGCCAACTCGTTCACGGAGGCTCAGGCCAGAGACCGTGCCGTCGCTCAAGGGATCACGAACGTCGCAGCGATGAAGAAGGACGACGATGGCATCTGGCGCGGCACTGGCACGGCCGAAGGCAAGCAGGTCCAGATTGCCGTCGACTACAAGGGCAACGTCGTCACCTCAGCTCAACAGTGATCGCACTTAGGAGAATCGGAATATGAAGACCATCAGCCGTGCGTACGACAGTTACGCGCAAGCCCGCGCCGCCGTCGAAGCGGTCGAGAAGGCGGGGATCCCGGGTGCCGATGTCAGCATCGTCGCCAACAAATACGTCTCGGCCGAGTATGCCGACGTCGACGACGTGAACGGCGCTGCCGCCGGCGCCGGCATTGGCGGCGCACTGGGTGCCGGGGCCGGTCTGCTGGCAGGGCTTGGTCTGCTCGCCATTCCGGGCCTCGGCCCGGTCGTGGCCGCAGGCTGGCTCGCCTCAGCCGCGGCGGTGGCTGCCGGAGGCGCCGTCGCCGGCGGCATTGTCGGCGCGTTGGTCGATGCAGGGACGGACCGCGAGCACGCCGACGTCTATGCCGAGTCGGTGCGCCGAGGCGGCACGCTGGTCACGGTTCGAGTACCCGACCAGGATGCCGCGCGGGCAGAGGCTCTCCTGGATCAGTACCGTCCGGTCGACCCGGTGGCGCGTGGCGCCGAATATCGTAAGGGCGGGTGGAAGACCTTCGATCCGAAGGCGCCGCCCTATCGGCCGACCGACACCGAGATCGAGCGCCTGCGCTCCAACTGGCCTCGTTGACCGGGGGGCTCCCTCGACCGAAGGGGCGGGCTGCAAAGCCCGCCCTGGAGGGCGATAGGAACGCTGAAGCAAATCTGGTCCGCCTTGCGTTCGGAAGTGACTGCCACCAACCACGGAGCCGAGGTGCGTTGTCGGCCATGGACATCGACATGCTGATCGGCGGCGCAGCCGCTCTCCTGACCACCGCTTCGAACGTCCCTCAACTCAAGAAGTGCTGGGAAACCAGGTCGGCCGGCGATCTGTCCCTGAAGATGTTGCTCGCCTTGGCAAGTGGCGTCGCGCTCTGGATTGCCTACGGCGGCTTAAAGGCGGACTGGGTCATCGTCGCGGCCAACACTGTAAGCCTCGCGCTAGTCCTCGGCATTCTCTACTTCAGATTGCGTGAACCCTAAGGGGCCGCGGCAAGGCGTGCGACCCCTTAGCTTGGGACAATCCGAACGGTTCTCCCGCCTGGCGTTATGTCGATGATCTCAACCGACGAGGCTACCCGCCCAAGCTGTCAGGTTCCGGCATGGAGCGGGCTGGTCGCTCATTGTGAACCGTACGAGGATGCAATTCATGCAAGAAGGCTGCGAGCTCCTCGCGCTTGCCTTCGATGACTCGACCGCTGATTCGAAGAGTTTCTGTTGCACGTTCGTCGGGAGCTTTCCCCACACGGCGGTAACGGCGCGACCAAGCGCCGTCGTCAATTCTTCGGAGTTCATCTTTGAAGTCATCACGTCGGGTCCGCTTGATGGCGGCTCTGATGGGCCGATTCCTCCGAAGTGCCCGTCAAGGGCGAGCGGCCACGGCCGTCGGCGCTGTCGCTGGGCGGGACGTCCCGGACTTCCAGCTCAATCGCATGCGCTCCTGCAAGGGCCTCCAACGCGCGTGCGCGTTGCTCCGCCGATGGCACGGATCCGCGGATGGTCGCTTCACCGCTGTTCACTTCCACGTTCACCATGCGAGGGTCGACGCCAACTGCCGTCAGCCGATCGATGAGTTTGCCGCGGACCATTTCGTCACGTTCGTTCATGGTAGTCCTCCTGTCTTCGCCCGATCCGTCACGTGCTCAGTTTCGGCCACCCTTCAGAGCTGGATCACGAGTATGGTGGGAGTCGCGTTCGCCCCCGCCGCCGGAAATGCCAGTGCGCTTGTCGCTGTGGGAGTCCTCCGGGCGACTGCCCCGTGGCCGCGACTTCTCGGTGACTTTCCGGTTCTCATGAGCGGCTCCAGGTCCGCCGATGCGTTCGGTGCTTGGATGCTTTTTGGGCATGGCTAGCGATCCTGCTGATAGCCTTGGTGGCGCGTGTTCTGCTTGATATTGCCGGCCTCGCCCTGCTGCTTGAGATTGTCGATTCGGTTTGTGCGTTTGGCATCTTCGCGCGAGACCTTTTCCTTTGAGCCTTGCACTCCGCCCGCTCCTTTGGAGTTGCGGCTGCCTGGGGGGACGGGAATAGGCTTAGTCATCGAGGACCTCCTGGTTTTTGAAGCTGGATGGTCAAATTGCCCCCTGCATCGGCGTTCCCACCAAGCAGCAGGGGCCAGAGGGAGGAGTTCGGCCGTCCCCCATTAGAACGTGAAGGCCTTTCATCGGAGGAAACGCCAGGCATGGACGCCTGTTGCACATGCGGGCGGTTTTGGAATGGCGATGTACCCCGTGGCGTTTCAGTTCGCCGGGGCTGCTTTTGAAGGAATTGAGCCCGCAACTGATGAGCGGCGAACGGCATTCATCCACGGAGGGGAAGTTACACGTTGCGGCGGCGATGGCTGGTCGCTTCGTCCCTGACGGTCCTTGCGGAAGTCCGCGTCTCCTGCCGGGTCTCGCACATGCGCAAGGACCGCGGGCTTCTTGCTGCGCCTCGGAGGACGCGCGTTCGCGGCCGCAACCAACGTGCTTCCAACGGCTGTGAATCCGTTATGTGAGGGATCCAAATGACTGCGCGACCGAGCTGGGGAAGGGCGTCTGCGCCCGAGTTCATCGATCTCAAGGCGGCCTTGAAGAAGAGCCTGCGAGGCGCTGCGCCGACCGCGCGTCGTGCCGCACCTGTGGCCGCCCGGCCCGAGCGGGCCGCGAACACGAACCGACGCAAGGGAAGGGCGGCATGAGCAGGAAGCCGTCTCCCAAACTATCTCCCAAGACATCTCCCAAGACATCTCCCTCGGGCCTGCCTCCCGAGAAGGAATACCAGCGTCTCAACCCGGGGGCGGGCGGGCCGCCGAGCCAGCAACAGGAACGCGGCAAGCCCAGTCCCGAAGTTACGCGCGACGATGGCGGCGCCGGCATTCCGGGCAGCCAGAACGAGGACGTGAAGGGCCGCAAGCCGCGCGGCCCTCGTGGCGCCAGTACATGAACCCGGTGCAGCTTTGCCTGCCGGCGAACCGGGCCGGCAACGTCCTCCGCAGGGCGATCAGAGCGGCCGGCTGGAACGCTTCTCACGACCATTCACGACCACTTCTCACCGGGCGCGAAGGTCCATGAAATCCATATTCTACGGAATCCGGCCTTGGCGCTCCCTACGGGATTCGAACCCGTGTTTCAGCCTTGAGAGGGCCGCGTCCTAGGCCTCTAGACGAAGGGAGCAGAGGCGGAGGGCGGACAGATAGTCGAACGGCTGCCCGCGCGCAACCCCTCCCGTTCAGGCGGGTTTTCGCCCCGTCACCCGCGACAGCACGCCCGGAACGAAGGGGTGGACCGCGACATCGGCAAAACCTGCGCCCTGCAGATATCCCTTCACCTCGGCTTCGGTGTGGGCGAGGCCGGTGCTGCCCTGGACGGCTTCGTTCAGGCCCCACAAGGCGGCCGACAGCGGACCGCTTCGGTCGTCGTGCAGGGTCTCGCCGATCAGGTGCATCTCGCCACCGGGCTCCAGCGCCGCGAACGCCTTTTTGACGACGAGGCGGATCAGGGCGGGCTCGTATTGCGGCAGGTTGCTCGCCATCACCACGACGTCGACGCCGCTTGGAAACTCCGTGCTCGTGAAGTCGCCGGGCAGCGTGCTCACCCTGTCGGCCGCATCGTTGGCGGCGATGTACTCGTCGGCGACGACCGCGACGGGCGGCAGGTCGAGCACGATCGCCTTCAGCCCGGGATAGGTCTTGGTCGCCACGATGCTGTAGGCGCCGGAGCCGCCGCCGAGGTCGAGCAGCTTCTTGCGTCCGGTGAGATCGACGCTGCGGCTGAACAGACGCGCCGCGCCCATGCCGATGGAATAGGTGGCGGCGTGGTAGCGCCGCGCATCGTCGACCGAGAAGTCGACATAGGCGCCGAGTTTGGTCTCTTCCTTCCGCCGCAGCCGGTCCGACAGTTCGCCGAACGCCGTCCAGCGCGGCTTGGTGAACAGGATCCATGGTCCGGCATAACGCTCGCCATCCTTGACCAGGAAGCGCTGCACGTCGGGCGCATTGGTGAAGCGTTCGCCCTCACGCGACAGCAGCGTCATGGCCGCCAGCACGGTCAGGATGCGTTCGGCGTTGCGCTCGGTGATGCCGATGGCTTTGGCGACGGCCGGGATCGTGTCGTGGCCGTGGGCGATGGCCGTGAATATCTCCAGCTCGACCGCCGCCATCAGGGCGGCGCTCTCCCAATAGGCTTGGGCGATCTTCTGCAGGCGGGTCGTGTCCAGGCGCTGCTTGTCCGACATCGATATGTTTCCTCCTTGGTTGCCCGATCCTAGCGCGTGTGCCTAAGCTTCGTCGCTGCCTGCGGAGGGCTGGTCTGAAGGAGAGCGCGTGATGGATATGCCGATTGCGTCCGAACTGCCGCTCACCGGCATCGACATCGACACGCTGCCGCCCGGCGACGGCGAGTGGGTGTTGCGCCGCCAGCTCGCAGCCGCCTATCGCCTGGTGGATCATTTCGGCTGGACGGAACTCATCTACGGCCATCTCACCGCGCGAGTGCCGGGCGAGGCGCCGCACTTTCTCATCAATCCCTACGGCCTCAACTACGACGAGGTGACGGCCTCGAACCTGGTGAAGATCGACCTCGACGGCAGGATTGTCGAGCCGAGCCCGCATCCGGTGAACTACGCGGGTTTCGTGATCCATTCGGCCGTCCACATGGCTCATGCCGAGCGCCACAAGGTCGTGATGCATACGCACACCCGTGCCGGCATGGCGGTCTGCGCCCTGAAGGATGGCCTGCTGCCGATCTCCATGACGGCCACGGCGTTCCACGGCAAGCTGTCCTATCACGACTATGAAGGCCCCAGCCTCGACCTCGACGAGCGCGAGCGGCTCTTGAAGAACCTCGGCAACAACCAGGCGATGATGCTGCGCAACCACGGCCTGCTGACCACGGGCCGCTCGGTGCCGGAAGCCTTCCTGCGACTCTACCGCCTGGAGCGGGCCTGCCAGATCCAGGTCGATGCGGCGGCGGCCGGCACGTTGAACGTCATGGGCGACAATCTCGCGGCCAAGTCGGGCGCCGACATGGATCGCTTCTCCGAGAGGGAGTCGGCCGTGGGCATCGGCGATCTCGAATTCGCCGCCTTGCTGCGCAAGCTCGACAAGACCGATACGAGCTGGCGCCACTGAGCGAGTCGAGTCCGCGAGGCGCTAGGCCCTGAACTCCGTGCGGTCGGTGCCGGCGTAGAGCGCCTTCACGGAGCGTTCGACGGAGTCGCGATGGACGGCGAGTGCCGCCTCGTCGAGATCGGCCTTGGGCGAAGGCTCGAGATCGAAGTTGCCGTGCGTGTCGCGGCCGCGCACCAGCATGGCGGAGTCGCGGACCTTGAGCTGTTTCACATGGGGCGGGATGTAGCGCATGGCGAAGCCGATGCGCCGGTCGTGCGTGGTGTTGGGTCCCGAGCCATGGACCAGCAGCACATGGTGCAGCGACATCTCGCCGGCCTTCAGCGCCACGTCGACGCCTTCGCCGTCCGGCACGTCGACCGCGATCTCCTGGCCGCGGCTCAGCAGGTTGTTCTTGTCGAACGTGTCGCGATGTTCGAGCTGGTTCTTGAGGTGGCTGCCTGGCCAGAACTTCATCGCGCCGCTCTCGACCGGCGCGTCGGCGAAAGCGATCCAGGCGGTGATGACGTCGTCGGTGCTGAGCCCCCAGTAGGTCGCGTCCTGATGCCAGGAGACGAAGGCGGGAGTCTGCGGCTCCTTGATGAAGAAGGTTGTGCTCCAGCAGAGAATGTTGGGGCCGATCACGTCCTCGACGGCATCGAGCACGGCGGGATGACGCGCCAGCTCGTTGGCCCAGGTGAAGAGAAGGTGCGTCTTGTGACGCATGTTGGACGCAATCGGTCCGCCGATCTGCTGCTCGTAGGTTTCGAGCTTGCGGCGATAGCCCAGGGCCTCGTCAGCCGAGAGGACCGGCAGGGGAAAATAGAATCCATCGCGGCGGTATTGGGCGACTGCTTCCGCGCTGAGACGTTTGGCCATTGGGTTTTTCCTCCAGCCGTCAGTTTAGGGCGGACGAAGGCTCAGAAGAAGCGCCAGAAGACGAAGATCATGGTCGCGTAGATCGCCATGATGACGCCGGCGCCGAGGAAATGGACGGCAAGGGCGTTCCTGTGGGCGGCAGGCTGCAACCACCAGCCGAAACGGTTGGCGACCCACGGCACGAGGAAGCCGGTGAGGCCGACGCTCACGATGTTGCCGATGAACAGCGAGGCCGCGAAGGAGAGGTTGGACAGGTATGGCAGGCCGATCCAGACGCTCCACAGGAAGACGATAGGGTAGAGCATCAGCAGGACGAGCATGTCCATCTTCCACACCGGCAGATTCGCGCCTGCCGGAGCGACGTCGCGGAACCATTGCTCGAAGCCCGCGCTTGCGATGCGGGCGTGGAATTCCTCGGTCAGCGGCGCGGCCTCGTCGACCAACCTTTTACGTTCGGGCGAGTCGAGCCAGGCCTGGAGATTGGCCTCCGTGTCGAAGCGCAGGATGGCGACATAGTCCTCCTGCACGCCGGGCACCGGCGGCTCGAAACGGTAGCCCTGCAGGCCGCGCGCCTTGGATTGCGCGGCGGCGATCTTGCGTTCCCAGGCGCGATACTCGGCTTCCTTGCCCGGCAGGACGCGCGTCGAGATCACGGCCGACACCGGGGCCGGCTTGATGCCGCCGGTCTCGTCCTGGACGATATGCACGTCGTCGCGGCCGACCAGCATGGGCGCCGCGCCTTCGATGCGCTTCTGGCGTTCGGCGGAGCCCAGCCAGCGCCGAGCATCGGCCAGGCTGGCAAAGCGTTGCAGGATCACCCAGTCGACCTGCAGCGGCGGTGCGGGCGGCAGCAGGCGCTGTTCGATGAAGCCCGGGAAGCTCTGGATGAGCGAACTGGTCTCGCTCTGCCAGCGCGCAAAGTCGTCCGCACGCTCTGGCCGCACGCAGGTCTGGGTGACGATGCTGACGCTGCGGCTTGCGACGGAGGCGGCTTTGCTCATGACGTCGCCAGCTTGTCGAACAGGCGGTCCGGTGTGAAGGGCAGGTGGGCGAAGCGCACGCCCGTGGCATCGGCCAGCGCGTTCGAGACCGCGGGCGCGACCGGATTGATGGCGCATTCGCCCTGGGACTTGGCGCCGAGCGGCCCGATCGTGTCGACGGTGCCCGCCAGGAAGAGGTCGGTGCGCGGCGCGTCTGCCCAGGCGGGGATGCGGTAGTTGCGGATCTGCGCGTTCACCATGTGGCCGCCGTCATGGACCATGTTTTCGGTGAGCGCCCAGCCATAGCCCATGGTGATCGCGCCATCGAGCTGGCCGCGGCACTGCATCGGATTGATCGGCCGGCCGATGTCGGCAGCGTGGACGCTGTGCAGGATGCGGATCTCGCCGGTCACGCGATGCACGGCCAGCCGCACGCCCTGCACGTTGAAGGCGATGGTGCGCGGCGAGAGGTAGGCCTTGCGGCTCACGGCAAAACGATGCTCGGCCCTGGCGCCGGCGGCGTGCAGCTCGGCGAGAGGGACCCGCTTGTTGCCGCAGATCACGGCATCGCTGTCGAGGCGGCAGTTGGCCCGGTCGGTTCCGGTGTGGCGGCTGGCGAAGTCGAGAATGTCATCGCGCATCGCCTCCGCCGTGAGGTGGACGGCCTTGCCTGCCACCACTGTGCCGGTGCTGGCGAAGGTGCCGGTATCGTAGGGGGTGCGGTCGGTGTCGGCGATGACGACGTGGATGTCGCGTGCCCGCCCGCCCACGATGGAAGCGGCGATCTGCTGATGGGCGGTCGCGATGCCGTTGCCCATCTCGCAGGAGCCGACGGCGAGGTGATAGCTGCCGTCGGCCATCAGCCGCATTTCCGCACCGGAGCGGTGCTCGGTCGGCGGGCCGCATTCCAGCATGGCGAGCGCCACGCCTGTGCCGGTGGCCCAGTCCTCGCCGGCGGGCTTCTCGACGCCGTTGCCGCGGGCCAGTTCGCGCTCGACGATGTCGAGGCATTCGTCGATGCCGTAGCTGCCGAAGCTGGCGTCGCTCGGCTCCTTCCAGATCGATTCGATATTGTCGCCGGGGCGGACCACGTTCTTGCGCCGCATCGCCATCGGGTCGATGTCGAGCTTGCGCGCCAGGTCGTCGATGGCGCATTCGATGGCGAAGGTCGTCTGCGAGGCGCCGTAGCCGCGGAAGCCGCCGGCCGGCACCATGTTGGTGTAGACGGCGTAGCCCACGCCCTTCTTGTTCTCGCAGCGATAGGCCGCGATCGGGCTTGCCATGGCGGCCGCCAGCGTCTCGCTGCCATGGTTGCCATAGGCGCCTGTGTTGGACACGACCTGCACATCCATCGCCGTCAGCGTGCCGTCCTTGCGGGCGCCGATCCTGATCTTGGTCGTCATCTGGTGCCGCGTCGTGGCGCCGATGAACTCCTCCTCGCGCGTCCATTCCCACTTCACGGGGCGGCCGAGCTTCATGGTCGCAAACAGCACGAGATCTTCGGAGACCATCTCCTGCTTGCCGCCGAAGCCGCCGCCGACCCGCTCGGTGAAGACGTGCAGGTCGCGGGCACGCAGGCCCATCAGGTAACAGAGCTTCTTTTGGGCCGCGAACGGTCCCTGCGAGCTGGTCCGCACATGCCAGCGCTTGTCCTCGCCCTGCCAGGCGATCGAGCCGTGCGTCTCGAGATGGACGTGCTGCACGCGCGAGGTCGAATAGGTCGCCTCGTGCACGACATCGGCCTCGGCGAAACCCTTGGCCACGTCGCCGATCTCGCCGTGCAGGTCGCAGTAGATGTTGCCGTTCTCGGTCAGGACATTCTTGTCGTGCAGCAGCGGCGCGCCGGGCGCCATGGCCTCGACCGGATCGAAGACCGCCTCCAGCAGTTCGTAGTCGACATGGACCGTCCGGCAGCCTGCTTCGGCTGCGGCTTCGCTTTCGGCAACGACGGCGACGAGGCGCTGGCCGACGAAGCGCGCGACATTGTCGAGCATGTAGGTATCGTCGGGATCTACGAGGTGGTCCTCGTGCAGGGCCGTGCTGTAGAGCCGCCGCGGCACGTCCTCCCAGGTATAGACCGCGACGACGCCGGGCACGGACAGCGCCTTGGTCTTGTCGATGCCGGTGATGCGGGCATGGGCGTGCGGGGAGCGCAGCACCTTGAGGTGCAGCAGGTCCGGCACCGCGACATCCATCGTATAGTGCGCCTTGCCGGTCAGGATCGCGTCGCTGAACGGGTTGGGCAGGCTGGCGCCGAGGGCCTTGCCGGCAACGTCCTCCTCGATGTTCGAGCGGCCGTGCAGCGCATCCTCGATGGAGCGATAGCCAGTACAGCGGCAGAGATTGCCTTTCAGCGCGTGCGGGAGGTCCTCGCGCTGTTCCAGGCTGAGGCTCGCGACCGTCATCACCATGCCGGCGGCGCAGTAGCCGCACTGGAACGCCTGCGCTTTGCAGAAAGCCTTCTGGACCGGGTGCATGTCGGCGCCGTCGCCGCAGGTCTGGGCAAGTCCCTCGATGGTGGTGATCTTGCGGCCTTCGCCGCGGAAGGCGGGCACCAGGCAGGAATGGAACGGCTTGCCGTCCATCCATACCGTGCAGGCGCCGCAGTCGCCGGCGTCGCAGCCCTTTTTGACCCCGAACACCTCCAGGTCGCGCAGGAAGGTGCGCAGACACTGGCCGGGCTTGGGGGCCGCCGAGTAGGAGCGGCCGTTGACCTCGTAGGTGCTCATGCCAGCTCCGCGCGAACCTGTTCGGCAAGGTAGTGGGTGACGTGACGCTTGTAGGGCGCCGAGCCATGGACGTCCTGGAACCAGGCATGGGCCGGCAGGCGTTCGTCGATGGCCTCCTGCAGTTCGGCGGCCGAGGGCGTCTTCTTGAAGCGCAGATGGACCGGCCGCGGCGTCGCTGCACTGACCGTCAGCAGGAAGTTGTCGTCGTAGTCGTCGACGGTGGCGACGATCAGCGCCGCCGAGCGCCCGAGATGGGTGAGCGACATCTGCCGCATGGCGAAGCGCTTCCTGAGCGCGGAGGCGGGCAGGTGGATCGAGCGCAGGAGCTCGCCCGGCTGCAACACGTTCTGGTGGTTGCCGGTGACGAAATCGACGACGGGTATCTGGCGCGGCTCGCCTCTACGCGGCCACAGGGTCAGCACGCCTTCGAGCGCCGCCGTGAGCGAGATCATCGCGCCGGCCGGCAGGGACATGATGATGTTGCCGCCGACGGTCGCGGCATTCCAGATCTTGAACGACATCAGGAAGGCGTCGATGCACTTGTCGAACAGCGGCACTGCACGCCATTCCGGCGGCCCCTTGAAGTCGTGCAGCTCGACGATCTTGCAGGTCGCGGCGATCTCCAGGCCTTCTGCCGTTACGGTCAACGCCGGCCAGCCGAACCGTTCGAGGTCGACCAGCGTATGGGTGTCGACCTGAGGTTCGGAGAACAGCCAGGTGCCGCCGGCCAGCCAGGCATGGCCTTCGCCCCATTCGACCTTGTCGAACGACTCCGGCCGTTTCACGTCGACGATCGTATTGAGATTCATGCCGTTCCCCGCGCAGAGCCGTTTGCCGCGAGGCGGGGCGCCGGACGCTCCGCCTCGCTGCTCGTGTTTGAAAGCGATGTTTACTTGAGATCGTCGAGGGAGGTGGGGCCGGGGCCGGGCGTGACCAGAGCGGGCCACTGCTTGGAGCCGAACGGGACGGCCGGCGGCAGGAAGGCCTCGCGGCCACGCGCTTTCATCTCGGTGACGATGGTCTTGCGCGCATCGCCGCCCATCAGCTCGAAGTCCATCAGCTTGTAGTTGCCGAAGAACAGTTCGCCCACGGAGCGGTCGGCGACGATGCGGGTCAGCGCCGCCAGCATGTCCTCGGGCGTGGTGGTGAAGTTGATGGTCTCGATCAGCATCAGCCGGTCGTTGATCGCCTCGGGGCCGAAATACTGCGCCAGCACGCTGAACAGCACGTTGTTCTGGCGGGCGACGTAGATGGCGTTGGAGGCGGCGTAGGTCTTGTCGAAGTCGGGGCCGAGATTGGCCTTCCAGCCGTCGAGCACGCCCATCCAGTGCTTCACCTGGGTCGAGGCGGCCCAGTTGATGATGAGCTTCACGTCGGGCGCCTGCTTCCTGGCGAAGGCCTGCAGGTCGGCGAGGTTGATGACACCCTTTGCGAGGCAGTCGTCCATGTAGGTGACGTTGTTGCCCAGGATGGTCTTGAGGGTGGGCTTCCAGTCGGCCTGGATGGCCAGCGCGTCGACGCCGTCGAGGGCGGCCTTCATCTGGGTGCGGTATGCGGCGAGCGGCGTCACCCAGCTCTTGTCGGCGGCATTGCCGATATAGGGCACGACGACCTGGGAGATCGCCATGACGCTGTGCCCGGCCGATTTCATGACCTGGTAGACCATCGGCACCGAGGGCGCTTCCTCGGGCGGCCGGCCGGGCTTGTAGAGGATCATGCGGCCGCCGGCGCCGGAGAACAGAGCCAGGATGATGGGGTGGTTGGCCATGATGTTGCGGCGGAAGGTGCGGGCCGCATTGTCGTAGAGCGCGAACATCGTGGTGTTGAGCTGCAGCACGTCGCGGTTGGCCAGCTCCGGCGGGGTCGGCGCCGTCGTCCCCGAGATGTTCTTCAGATAGTCGGGCAGGTTGCCGCTCTGGGCAGAGGCCGAGCCGGAGCCCGAGCCCATGACGGCTCCGGTCGCCATCAAACCGATCGCCAGCCGCGACAGAATTCCAACGCCCCTCATCAGATCCGCTCCCCCGCGCACGCCATTCTTACGATGCAATTTGTCACTGTTTTTCTCCTTTGGAAAAGCACCGTCGGCCACAGAGCCGTGGCCGGCCCGGGCACGGGCCTGCTTGTCGGTCGGTGGGGGGGCGAGGGGGCATTCGGCCACGATGGCGATCCGCCACCGCACTCGAATGGGCGCCTGGCGCAGATGGAACAACCCCCAGGATGAACATAGTTGCAGATGCAAAAATCCTCTCCAGGATTCTCGCAGCTCTGGCATTATTGCCTCAATCCTCGCGCGGGAGGTGAGGGTCCGATGTCTCAAAGCAGCCCGGCGAAACTTAATCCAGCGTCTCACCCGCCAGAGCCGTCCGGCTACGGCCGCCTGGTCGAACTGAGCACCGACGGTATCCCGGCCGCAGACCGTCTCGCCTTCTGGCGGGACACGGTTCTCAAGCGAACGCAGCCGCGCGCCGTCCGCAACGGTCAGCCCTTCGAGGCCCGGTTGAAGCGCATCGTCCTCGAACGCTGCGAACTGGTGGAACATGCCTCCGACGCCGTCCAGGCCCTGCGGGCGCCCGGTCGGTCGCGCTTCGAGGGCGGCGACGATATCGCCGTCGAACTGATGCGGGAGTGCCGTACCGCCTTGCTCGATCACGACGGCGAGCACCGGATAAAGGCGGACGACCTCTATGTCGTGGACTATGCGAAGCCGCTGCAGATCATCCGCTCGCGCCACTGTTCGAGCGGTATCGTGCTGTCGCGGCGGCAGGTGATGGAGGCCATGGGCGAGGATCTGTCGTCGCTGGCCGGCCGGCGCATCGCCACGCGCGGCATGGCGAGCATCCTGCGCCAGCACCTCAAGTCCACAATGGACGAGGCGCCGTACATGTCCGAGGCCGAGCGGGTCGTGGCCACGACCGCGGCGGCGGAGATGGCGCTGGCGATCCTGCAGTCGACGCGGGTGGGGGCCTGCGATGCGGAGCAGTTCGTCGACGGCTTTCACGTCGCGGCGAGCCGCCTGATCGACAGGCATTGCGGCGATCCCGATCTCACGCCCGACCGGGTGGCAAGCGGGCTCGGCTGCTCGCGGGCCTCGCTCTATCGCGTCTTCGCGCGGCGCGGGGAGGGAGTGGCCGAAGCCATCTGGTCCGCGCGCATCGAGCGGGCGTGGCGCCTGCTGACGTCGCCGGAAGGGGCCGGCCTGCGGATTTCGGACGTCGCGATGCTCTGCGGTTTCCGCGAGCTGCCGACCTTCACCCGCATGTTCAAGCGCCGCTACGGCGCGACGCCACGCGATACCCGCCAGCGCAGCCGCCTGCTGGACTGAGAGGAGGGAGCCCGGCGTGCAATCGCTTGCACGCCGGGCATCTTGCCTACTTCGTCAGGATCAGTTTCTCGGACGCCGTGACGCGCAGGCGGTAGGTGCTGGCGCCGTGGCGAATGAGTAGCTCGCGGCGGCCGCTCATGAGCTGGCTGCTCTCCACGCTCGGCACGTCGCGGTCCGGCTTGCCGCGCGCGGTCGTCTCCGCGGCGGGATGCAATTGCACGATCTGATCCATGGTCGCCTCACTCCTACGAATGCAACTCACTATCATTTGCAGATTAAATGCCCGCTTTGTCAATGCCCAAGGACCCGCCTGCTTGTCCGTCAGACGGTCGGCTGGCACCCTGCGCGCCGCGTCCCGGAGTAGCAGCATGTCGCTTCCCAGTTTGGTGATTCGCAACGGCACCATCGTCGACGGGTCGGGGAACGATCCCTACGAAGCAGACCTCGCCATCGCCGACGGCAGGATTGCCGCGATCGGCGAGAACCTCCCCAAGGGGACCGAGGAGATCGACGCGCGCGGCAAGCTGGTCACGCCGGGCTTCGTCGACGTGCACACGCATTACGACGCGCAGGCGACCTGGAGCCATCGGCTCTCGCCGTCGACCTGGAACGGCGTGACGACCGTCCTGCTCGGCAATTGCGGCGTCGGCTTCGCACCCTGCCATGCCGATCAGCACGACATGCTGATCAACCTGATGGAAGGCGTGGAGGATATTCCCGAGGTCGTGCTGTCCGAGGGGCTGCCGTGGAACTGGCACAGCTTCCCGGACTTCCTCGATGCGTTGGCCACACGATCCTACGACGCCGACGTGGCGACGCAGGTCCCGCACGCGGCGTTGCGCGTCTATGTGATGGGCGAGCGCGGCGCCAATCGCGAACCTGCCACCGAGCAGGATCGGCAGCGCATGGCCGAGCTGACCATCGAAGGCATGCGCGCCGGGGCCTTCGGCTTCTCGACCTCACGCACGCTCAATCATCGCGCGGCCGATGGACGGCACATTCCGACTTTGCGTGCCGAGGAAGCGGAGCTGACGGCGATTGCGCAGGCCATGCGCTCGGTGGGCGCCGGCTGGCTGCAGATCGTGTCGGACTTCGAGGACCAGCAGGGCGAGATCAACCTGTTCCGGCGGCTCGCGCGCGAGTCGGGCCGGCCCGTCACCATCACGCTCACGCAGTCGGATGCGCGTCCCAATGGCTGGCGCGAGCTGATGAGCGAGATCGACCGGGCGAACGCCGAAGGCCTGCGCATCACCGCGCAGATCCGCTCGCGGCCGACCAGCGTGCTCCTGGGCTTCGAGCTGTCGCAGAACCCGTTCAGCGGCCGGCCGACCTACAAGAAGATCGCCCATCTTCCCTTCGCCGAGCGCGTGGCATTGCTGCGCCAGCCCGAGTTCCGTGCCCGGGTGGTCGCCGACTCCATCGACGAGTCCGAGTACGCCTCCCGGCGCGTCGAACGCTGGAAGCGCATGTTCCCGTTCGGCGATCCTCCCGATTACGAGCCCTCCGCGGACCAGAGCGTGGCCGCCCGTGCAGCCCGCGAAGGCCGTTCGCCGGACGAGGTCGCCTACGACCTGCTGATGGAACGGGACGGCAAGGGCATCCTCTATCTGCCGGTCACCAACTATGCGGCCGGCAATCTCGACGTCGTGGAAGAGATGCTGGCCGCACCCAACAGCCTGATCGGCCTGGGCGACGGCGGCGCCCATGTCGGCATCATGTGCGACGCCACCGCCACCAGCTTCACGCTGACGCATTGGACGCGCGACCGCCGGCGCGGTTCGCTGTTTCCCGTCGCGTGGGGCATCAAGCGCCTGACCGCCGACAATGCGGTCGAGATGGGCCTGCGCGACCGCGGCCTGCTCAGGCCTGGCCTGAAGGCCGACATCAACGTGCTGGACTACGACAACATGCGGCTGCGGCGGCCCGAGATCGCCTACGACCTGCCGGCCGGCGGCAAGCGTCTGGTCCAGCGCACCGACGGCTTCGACGCTACCATCGTCTCGGGCGAGATCGTCTATCGCAACGGCGAGCCGACCGGCGCATTGCCCGGCCGCCTCGTGCGCAGTTCCTGACGGCGTAGCGCCGTCAACGCCCGGCGCCGTCATTCCACGTCGTTCGAGATTAGGCTCGCAAAATCCTGCTAATCTGTTTGCGACGGGCTGAAATCGTAAGTCATCGAAAACATTGAATGCTTAGGGCTTATACCCTCCTGCTTTTCCCCATGGTCGGCGATTTCTATGTGTAAATAATGCGAGTCCTCACGGCGTATCGCGCGCCCCGATTCGGAGGACTTATGAAGATCAATATTGCCCCGCGTATCACAGTGCACCTGTCATCGAGCGGACTCGCCATTCTGATCTGCGTGCTGAATTTGCTGGAGCGGCTTTGATGAAGCTGGCCCCTAAGTTTCCCCAGCTTCCCCGGGAGTCGGTGGACATCCCCGTGAAGAGGGGTTGTATCTGAGAGGAAGAATCGCAGAATCGGGGTATTCCGGCCTCAGCCGGCCAAGGAATCCATGACTTCTGAAGCAATCGCCATCATCACTGCTACGTTCCTCGGTCCGATTTTCGCGGTCATCGTCACCCTATGGTACCAGAGGAGGGCGGAACAGCATCAACGCCGGACCTATATCTTCCGGACCCTCATGTCTACGCGTCGCCTCTCCGTGTCCCGGGAGCATGTGGACGCGTTGAACCTGATCGAAGTGGACTTCCACGGGGTCAAAAAGGTGCAAGAAGCGCACAAGCACTACTTGACCCATCTGAACAATGGGAACCCGGACAAGGAGCTTTGGGTTAACACCCGCCATGATCTGTTGGCGAAGCTCCTCCATGCGCTGAGCGTGGAGATGGATATGCCAATTGGGGAGATCGACCTCAGGAACGGTGGCTACAGCCCAGTAGCATGGGCCGCCAAGGATCAGGTCGAAAACTACATAATACAGGTGATCGAAGGGAAAGAAGCAGTGCCGATTCGCGTGGTCAATATTCCGCCACCTACTCCATTGCCTCCGCCTTCACCCTTGCCGCAGTAACCTAATGGCGAACTTCCTGAGTGGGATGGTAGACCTACCGCCATGCCGACTGCTCATGCGCGGCGGTCGCAGCTCGTGACGGCGTAGCCCCGTCAGCGCCCGGCGAACGCGGGCGGCTGATGGGCCGTCACGGCCGGCGCCGGTCCGTCGAACCGTTCGATCTCGACCAGGCAGGTCTGGGCGATGCAGCCCTGGCTGAGTTTAGACGCACCGATATCGAGCGTGAGCGCGTTGGGGTTGCCGTGCTTCTCAAGCGGCCGGTTGGAGCCGGCATCGGCCGGATCGAACCACGCGCCGGTCGAGAGCCGCACGACGCCGCGGCGGATGCGGTCGCTCACGCGGGCGGCCGCCAGGCAGGCGCCGCGGTCGTTGAACACGCGCACCAGGTCGCCGGCGGCGATGCCGCGCGCCGTCGCATCGTCGGGATGCAGGGTGATGGGCTGGCGTCCCTTGATCTTGGTCGCCTTGGCGTGCGGGCTGTGGTCGAGCTGGCTGTGCAGCTTGTCGGCCGGCTGGTCCGACAGCATGTGCAGCGGATAGCGCTCGGCCGTCCTGGCGCCCAGCCATTCGATGGGCTCCAGCCAGGTCGCGTGGCCGGGGCAGTCGTCGTAGCCGAAGCTTGCGATGGTCTCGGAGAAGATCTCGAACTTGCCCGACGGCGTCTTGAGCCTGTTCTTCTCGGGGTCGGCGCGGAAGGCGGCGAACATCACCGGGTCGCGGCTCTCGCCCCTGGCTTCGGCGATGCCGGCTTCCCAGAACTCCGCGTAGGGCGGCAGGGTGACGCCGGCCTTGGCCGATTTCACGCGCGCTTCTTCGTAGAGGTGCGAAAGCCAGTCCTGCGTTGTCTTGCGACCTTCGGAATGCGCTTCGCCGACGCCCAGCCGCTCGGCCAGCGCGTTGAAGATGTCGTAGTCGTTGCGTGATTCACCCAAGGGCTCGCGCGCTTTCTTCATGGCGATGACATAGGGCTCGCGCGTGCCGTAGCCGATATCGTCGCGCTCCAGGCTGGTGGTCGCGGGCAGCACGACGTCGGCCATCTTGGCGGCCGGCGTCCAGAACTGCTCGTGGAACACGATCGTGTCCGGTTTGCGCCACGCCTGGCGCAGGCGGTTGAGGTCCTGGTGGTGATGGTAGGGGTTGCCGCCCGCCCAGTAGACAAGGCGGATGTCGGGATAGACGTGGCTCTTGCCGTTGTAGTCGAAGCGCTCGCCGGGATGCAGCAGCATGTCGGTGAAGCGCGCGACGGGGATGAAGTCCGGCACCGGGTTCTTGCCTTGCGGCAGGGTCGGGCCGGAGTAGCGCGGATGCGGGCTGCCCATCAGGTTGACGGGCCCGTAGCCCACGCCGAAGCCGCCGCCCGGCAGGCCGATCTGGCCCAGCATGCAGGCGAGCGTCACCAGCGCCCAGAAAGGCTGCTCGCCATGATGGCTGCGCTGCAGCGACCAGCCGATGGAGAGCATCGTGCGCGTCGCGGCCATCTCGCGGGCGAGCGAGACGATGCGGTGTGCCGGAATGCCGGTGATCTTCTCCGCCCAGGCCGCGTCCTTGCCCTTGAGCGTGGCGGCGAACTTGTCGAAGCCCACCGTGTAGCGGTCGAGGAAGGCGCGGTCGTGCAGGTTGTCGGCCAGCAGGGTGTGGCAGAGCGCCAGCATCAGGGCGGCGTCGGTGTTGGGCCGGATGGCCAGCCATTCGACGTCGCCGCCATTGTCGAGGTCTTCGGCGGTCGGCGTCACGTTGACGAAGCGCACCCCCGCCTCGCGCATGGCGTAGAGGCCGCCCTTCACGTGATGCAGCGTGGCGCCGCCGGCGTTGATCTGCGCGTTCTTGTGCGGCACGCCGCCGAAGGTCACGAAGAGCTTGCACTCCTTGGCCAGCACGTCCCAGCGCGTGTGCATGGCCATCAGCTCTTCCATGCTGGCCACGATGTGCGGCATCAGCACGCGCGCGGCACCCAGGCTGTAGGAATCCTGGTGGCGCACGAAGCCGCCGTAGCAGTTGAGGAAGCGCTTCACCTGGCTCTGCGCGTGATGGAAGCGGCCGGCGCTCGACCAGCCGTAGGAGCCGCCGAAGATCGCGCGGTTTGAATAGGTCTCCTTCACGCGCTTCAGTTCGCCGGCGAGGAGATCGAGCGCCTCGTCCCACGGCACTTCGACGAACGGCTCCTGGCCGCGCAGCTCGGGATTGGCGCCGGGGCCTTTCTCCAGCCAGCTCTTGCGGATCGAGGGGCGCAGCACGCGCAGCCGGGACACCTCGTCGGACAGCATGTGCAGGCCGATGGGCGAGGGGTCCGGGTCCTTGGAGAAGGGGTGCAGCTTCGTGGCGTTGCCGGCGTCGTCGTATTCGACTTCGTAGACGCCCCAATGGGCGGCGGTGAGCGTGCGCTGGTGGGTCATGGGAACTGTACTCTCAGGCAGCCTTGGCAATGGACAGGAACTTGTCGACGTCGTCGGCATCGGTGTCGAAGGCCGTGACGAGACGGAAGGCGCGCTCGCCCGGCCGGTCCGACGGCCAGGGGTGATACTGCGCGCCCGCGTCCTGCAGCGCATCATGCATGCGCGAGGGCAGGATGACGAAGATCTCGTTGGCATCCACTGGATAGAGGAGCTGTGTGCCCTTCATGGTCGTGAGTCCGGCAACGAGGCGGCGCGCCATCGTGTTCGCATGGCGGGCGTTGCTGAGCCACAGCCCGTCGGAGAGATAGGCGTCGAGCTGCGCGGAGAGGAAGCGCATCTTGGAGAAGAGGTGGCCGCCGCGCTTGCGGCGGAACTCGAACTCGCGCGCCAGTTCCGGCTCGAAGAAGACCACGGCCTCGGCGGCCAGGGCGCCGTTCTTGGTCGCGCCGAAGCTCAACACGTCGACGCCCGCGCGCCACGACATCTCGGCGGCGGAGCAGCCGACATAGGAGAGCGCATTGGCGAAGCGCGCGCCGTCCATGTGCAGCCGGAGCCCGTGGCGGTGCGCGGTCGTGGCGATCGAGACGATCTCGTCGGGATCGTAGACCGTGCCGCACTCGGTCGCCTGCGTGATGCTGACGGCCGCGGGCTGCGGATGGTGGACGACACCGTAGACCGGCTGGGCCAGCGCCTCGGCGAGCTTCTTCTGGTCCATCTTGCCGGCCGGGCCGGGAATGGGGGCGAGCTTGGCGCCCGAGGTGAAGAACTCCGGCGCATTGGCCTCGTCGACCACGATATGCGCCTCGGGGTGGCAGTAGATCGAGCCCCAGGACGGCGTGCAGCAGGACAGCGCCAGCACGTTCGCTGCCGTGCCCGTAGCCACCGGGAAGGCCAGCAGGTCGGGCTTCTCGAAGATCTCGCGCAGGCGACGCTCGACCTTGTGCGTCCATTCGTCGGCGCCGTAGGACGGCGCGGTACCGGAGGTGAAGGCGCGTTTGACCGCTTCGAGAATGTCGGGATGCGCGCCGACTTCGTTATCGCTGCGAAAGTTCATGCTCATTCCCCAAGTCCCCGTTTCTCAGGCCCTTGTTGTTCGGGCTGGCGCGTCACGGCCTCGAGGCGGTTGCCGTCGGGATCGCGTACGAATGCTGCGTAGTAGTCGGGACTGTAGATCGCGCGAAGGCCGGGCGGGCCGTCGTCGGTTCCGCCCTGGGCGAGCGCAGCGCGATGGAAGGCGCGGACGGCGGCCCGGCTGGGCGCCCGGAAGCACCAGTGGCGATTGTCCGCCACCACGCCCGTGTCGAGGTCGGTGTTGAGATAGATCGAAAGGTAGCAGGGGCCGCCATCGGCGTCGGGCCGTTCGCCATAGCCCACCGACCGCTCGCGGCGGTTGACCCGCGGCACGCCCAGCGGCGCCAGCACCGCGTCGTAGAACGATTGCGCGCGGTCGAGATCGGTCGTGGTGATCGACAGGTGGTCGAACATCGCTACCGGCCGGCGGCGGGCGGGAACTCGACAGTGCCCAGCAGGGCGCCGTTGCGCGGATCGACGATATAGGCGGCGGAGGGGCCGCCCTGCATCTCGACATGAACGATCAGACGATCGCCGGCCACGGTCATCGATACGACGCGCGCGCCGGACGGCAATGCGATGCGCTCGGCGAACCTCGTACCGGGGGCCGGCGCTGGCGAACCCGCGGCGTTAGGCGTAGAGATGCGCCGGCCGATTTCGGCCACGATGACAACGAAGCCCGCTACGATCAGCAGGCCCATCGAGATAACCAGCACCTTCAGCCAAAGCGGTGCAGAGGCCCGAGCAGGGGACGCCAAGACAACTCCATGAGCGACACGTGACGATCAACGCGGGGCGCCACTTCGTGACCATCGACGAGAGTGCTGCCGGCGAGCGGCTGGACCGCGCGCTGGCGGCTGCCTTGCCGGCCCTCACGCGAAGCCGCGTAAAGGCGCTGATCGAGGGCCGCCGGGTAGCGCTGGCGGAGGGGCAGACGATAGAAGAGCCGTCCCGCAAGGTCAAAACGGGCGAGCGTTTCGAGGTCGATATTCCGGAGCCCGAACCGGCGGAGCCGGTGCCTCAGGCGCTGGCGCTCGACATCCTCTACGAGGACGGGGACCTGCTGGTCCTGAACAAGCCGGCAGGGATGGTGGTCCATCCGGCGCCGGGCAACCCGGACAGTACCCTGGTGAATGCCCTGCTGGCCCATTGCGGGAACAGCCTCTCGGGCATTGGCGGCGTGCGTCGGCCAGGGATCGTGCATCGGCTCGACAAGGATACGTCGGGCGTCATGGTGGTGGCCAAGAACGACCGCACCCATGTGGCTCTCTCGAAACTCTTTGCCGCCCACGACCTCACGCGCATCTATCAGGCGCTGGTCTGGGGCGCACCCAAGGCCGACCGGGGCAGGGTCGAGGCGGCCATCGGCCGCCACCCCGTGGACCGCAAGCGCATGGCGGTCCGCAAGAGCAGCGGCCGCAATGCCATCACCGACTATTGGATCGAGAAGCGCTTTGGCCCACCCCTCCATCCGATCGCCAGCCTGGTCGGGGCCAGGCTGGGGACGGGCCGCACTCATCAAGTTCGCGTGCACTTGGCCCACCTCGGCTGCCCGGTCGTCGGCGATCCCGTCTATGGCCGCAAGAGCCGCAACGCGAAGGCGCGCGCTGCGTTGGTGGATTTCGCGAGACAGGCGCTCCATGCGGCTGTCCTGGAATTCCGACATCCTACGACCGGCGAGGAAATGCGGTTCGCCACAGAATTGCCTCAAGATTTCAGCAAGTTGGTGCAATCACTGAACAGCGTTAAGTAAATCCCCAAAGTCCGAGTGGATTAGTCGGATTTAGATTGACCGAGGAGCTATCCGACTAATATAGTCGGATTTAGCAGTCGGGGGACGAGAGTGCTAAATGCTCGTTCACCGACCGTACTGCCTATGAAAGGGGGAGTAGCCATGAGTGCAGCCACTGCTAACCTTCCCGCCCTGCCGTCTTCGCTGACGCCCGAGGGCAATCTCAGCCGGTACCTGTCTGAGATTCGGAAGTTTCCGCTGCTGGAGCCCCAGGAAGAATTCATGCTGGCCAAGCGCTGGCGCGAGCACGGCGATTCGAAAGCCGCCCATAAGCTCGTCACGAGTCATCTGCGTCTCGTCGCCAAGATCGCCATGGGCTATCGCGGCTACGGCCTGCCGGTGGCCGAGCTGATCTCGGAGGGCAATGTCGGCATGATGCAGGCGGTCAAGCGGTTCGATCCGGACCGCGGCTTCCGTCTGGCCACCTATGCCATGTGGTGGATCCGCGCCTCGATCCAGGAATACATCCTGCACAGCTGGTCGCTGGTGAAGATGGGCACCACGGCGGCGCAGAAGAAGCTGTTCTTCAACCTGCGCAAGCTGAAGGGCCAGATGCAGGCCATCGAGGAGGGCGACCTGTCGCCCGAGCAGGTGACGAAGATCGCCACCCGCCTCGGCGTGCCCGAGGAGGAGGTGGTGAACATGAACCGCCGCCTCGCCGCCCCGGACTCGTCGCTCAACGCCCCGGTGAAGGCGGAAGGCGACATGGAGTGGCAGGACTGGCTGGTCGATGACTCGCCCAACCAGGAAGCGCGCCTCGGCGAGAGCCAGGAGCTGAACCAGCGCAAGCACATGCTGGCCGCGGCTCTGAAGCAGCTCACCGACCGCGAGCGCCACATCATCGTGGAGCGCCGTCTGGTCGACGAGCCCAAGACGCTCGAGGACCTGAGCTCCAAGTACGGCATCAGCCGCGAGCGCGTGCGCCAGATCGAGGTGCGCGCCTTCGACAAGCTGCAGAAGGCCATGAAGAACATGGTGGTCGAGGCTGCGCAGCGGCCGCCGACCCGGCCCGCCGTCGAGGCGGCCGGCGCGCGGTAGGCGCTTCGGACCAGGACACGAAAAGGAAGGGCCGGCCTCCTCGGGGGGCCGGCCCTTTTCGTTGGGGCGGGAAGGGCCCGGGGCCGCATATCTGGTGGCCGGCCCAACGGGGCTCATGCCTGCGATGAGAAAGAACACTGAAGGCGCGGCGGGCTGCCTCGTTCCGGCCTCGGGGGCGGTCCTGTATTGTTGCGCCATGAACGCTCAAAACATCGCCATTGTCGGCGCCACGGGCGCGGTGGGTGTCGAAATCCTCCGCGTCCTCGAGCGACGGAACTTTCCCGTTGCCTCCCTCAAGCTGCTCGCCTCGGCCCGCTCGGTCGGCAAGACGCTCGAGTTCAAAGGCAAAACCTGGCCGGTCGAGGAACTGACTGCGGACGCCTTCAAGGGCGTCGACATCGCCTTCTTCAGCGCCGGCGCCACGCGCAGCCGCGAGTTCGTGCCGGCGGCCAAGGCGGCGGGCGCGGTCGTGATCGACAATTCGTCGGCGTTTCGTATGGACCCCAACACGCCGCTGGTCGTGCCGGAAGTGAACGCGGGCGATCTCGCGCAGCACAAGGGCGTGATCGCCAATCCCAACTGCACGGCGGCGATCCTCGCCACGGCGGTGTGGCCGATCCATCAGGCCGCCGGCATCAAGCGCATCGTGGTCGCGACCTATCAGTCGGCCTCGGGCGCGGGCGCCGCGGCGATGCAGGAACTGGAAGACCAGGTGCGCCAGTACGGCGAGGGCAAGAAGCTGACCCGCTCGGTGTTCCCGCACCAGATCGCCTTCAACGTCTTCTCGCACAACACCAAGGTGGCCGAGAACGGCTACAATGAGGAAGAGAACAAGGTGGTCGAGGAGATGCGGAAGATGTTCCACATGCCCGACCTCCCGATCACGCCGACCTGCATCCGCGTGCCGGTGCTGCGTGCGCACTCGGAAGCGATCACCCTGGAACTGGAAAAGCCGCTCTCGCCCGCCGAGGCGCGCGCGTTGCTGGAGAAAGCGCCGGGCGTGAAGGTGGTGGACGATGCCGCCGCCAATCACTTCCCGATGCCGCTGGAAGCCAGCGGCGATCTCGACATCCATGTCGGCCGTATCCGCCGCGATCTCTCGAACCCCAATGGCCTGGTACTTTTCGCCGCCGGCGATCAGCTCCTGAAGGGGGCGGCGTGGAACGCCGTCCAGATCGCCGAGGAACTCGCCAAACCGGCCCGCGCGCAAGCGGCGGAGTAGGAGCCGGGCGCGCGCCCAAGCGCAATGGCTTCCTGAAATTCTTGTCTTGTCATCCTGAGCGTAGCGAAGGATCTCATACCAGTTGCAAGCGGCGATGAGGTCCTTCGCTGCGCTCAGGACGACAATTGTCTCTAGCGGTAGCCGATCCGCTCGAAGAAGCGCCCGATCTCCGTTGCGGCGAGATCGGGCCGCTCGTAGTGGACGAAGTGGCCGGCATCCTCGGCGATGCTCGCTTCCACATTCTCGAAATACTCCGGCACGACGTCGATCCAGGCCGACTTCAGCACGGGATCGTGCCGGCCCCACAGTACCCGCGCGGGCTGGACGATCTTGGGCGGCTTGGGCGCAGTGCCCGCCATCACGGCAAGCCGCCCGGCATTCTGCGAGATGTACCAGTTGAAGCCGCCCTGCAGGTTGCCCGGGCGCATGAAGTTGTCGACCCAGCGGTCGAGCACGCCGTCGAAGGCGTCCTTGCGGTAGCACCAGTGTGTCAGGAAATGCCGGAAATAGGCGCGACAGCTGGCGCGCGAGGCGCCGACGATGGCAGGCGCAAACGGCATCTGATGGAAGGTCTGGTACCAGATCTCGTTGATCTGCGCGGGATCGCGCCAGCGTGCGCCGACGCCGTGCGTGCCGCAGTTGAAGAAGAACAGTCCGGCGACTCTATCGGGATGGCGCAGGGCCAGGCGCTGCATCACGTAGGCGCCGACATCGTGGCCGACGAAGCCCGCCTTGGCGATGCCGAGCCTGTCCATCAGCGCGGCGATGTCGTCGGCCAGCACGTCCGGTCCCGCCTGGTCCGAGGGCCCCGACGCCGGATTCTCGCTGTCGCCGAAGCCACGGAAGTCGGGCGCGATCAAACGCCAGCGGTCGGCGAGGCGCTCGAACATCGGCTCCCAGGTCGCCCAGAACTCCGGCCAGCCGTGCAGGAGGAGGAGCGGCGCGCCGCTACCGGCTTCCGCAAGGTGAGTGGTGAAACCGCGTGTCTCGACGAAGGTGTGCTTTACTGGGAGCATAACAACAACAACCCTGGTTCGCTGGAGGAAGAGATGACCGATGCCATCCTGTATGACGTGCCGAAGCCCGGCGTGGCCCACATCGTCCTCAACCGCGCCGACACGCGCAATGCCCAGGACACGGCCTTCCTCTATGCGCTGAACGAGGCCTTCGACCGCGCCGCGCTCGACGACAGCGTGAAGGTGATCGTGCTCTCGGCCAACGGCCCGCACTTCTCCTCGGGCCACGATCTGCGCGAGGTCGACGGGCACGGCAACATGGCCAAGCATGAAACCGTCGGCACCTGGGGCGGCTTCGGCAAGCCGGGCGCCGAGGCGCAGTATGCTCGTGAGCAGGAAATCTATGTCGGCTTCTGCGAACGCTGGCGCAACCTCCCCAAGCCGACGATGGCGCTTGTGCATGGCAAGGTGATCGCCGGCGGCCTGATGCTGATGTGGCCCTGCGACCTCATCGTCGCGGCCGAAGATGCCGAGTTCCTCGACCACACCGTGGCGATGGGCGTGGGCGGTGCGGAGTTCTTCGCCCATCCCTGGGAGATGGGCGTGCGCAAGGCCAAGGAATTCCTGTTCACGGCCGATTGGCTCACCGCGCAAGAGGCTCATCGCGTCGGCATGGTGAACCACGTCGTGCCGCGAGCCGAGTTGCAGACGTTCGGCCTCGCGATGGCGGAGCGCATCGCGCAGAAGCCGCTGTTTGCGCTGAAGCTCGTCAAGCAGGCCGTGAATGCCGCCCAGGATGCGCAGGGCCGGGTGAGCGCCATGCAGACGTCATTCGCGCTCCATCATCTCGCGCACACCCATAACATGCTGGTGCACGGCAAGCTGATCGACCCGACCGGCCTGATGCCCGCGATCAAGAAGCAGGAGAAGGCGGCGGATTAGCCGCGGACCTCATTGTCATCCTGAGCGAAGCGAAGGATCTCATCGCCGCCTGCCGTCGGTGAGGCAACTGGCATGAGATCCTTCGCTAACGCTCAGGATGACATGAAGTCAGTATCAAGCCTTCTTCACCATCACCTCGATCAAGGTCGGGCCGTCGGTGCGGGCGAGTGCCTTGTCGAGGGCGGCGTCTAAGCCGGCGGTCGTGTCGACCCGTTCCGCCGCGACGCCGAAGCCCTGGGCAATGGCGGTGATGTTCATCGGCGGATCGTTGAAGTCCATGCCGATCGGCGTGTCGTTGCCGTGGAACAGCTTCAGTCGGTTCTTGAGGATCTGGTAGCCCTCGTTGTTGGTGATCAGGAAGATCACCGGCAGCTTCTGGTTGGCCGCACTCCACAGCGCGGTGATGGAGTACATGGCGCTGCCGTCGCCGATCACCGCGACGACGCGGCGCTTGGGCTCGGCGATCTGCACGCCGACCGCCGCCGCGATGCCCCAGCCGATGCCGCCGCTGACATTGCCGAAGAAACTGTTGCGGTCGCGGAACGGGAAGTAGCTCGGCAGGGTCGTCGTGCTGGTGAGGCCTTCCTCGACCACGATGGCGTCCTTGGGCAGCTTCTCGCTCAGGCGCATCATCACCCACTCGGCCGGCAGCGGCTTGTCGGCGGAGGCGGGCGTGGCGAGCTTGGCCTTGCGCTGCGCGCGCTGGGCGCTCCAGTTGCGCGGCGCGATCTCGGCCAGCGAGGCCTTGGCGCGGTCGGCGAGCGCCGCGCCGCCCAGCTTCTTCAGGAGCGGCACGAGGGCCGCCAGCGTTTCCTTCACGTCGGCGCGCAGCGCGATCTCGGCCGGGAAGTTCTTGCCCATCTCCCAGTCGCGCTGGCCGATCATCGCCACCTTGGTGGTCTCGGGCAGCGGCTCGGTCTCGCTCCACACCGACATCTTCAAAAGGTCGGCGCCGACGCAGAGCATGAAGTCGTAGTCGGACAGCACGCGGCGCACATGCTTCTGGTCGCGGTTCAGCGCGCCGAGATAGGCGGGATGCTCCGACGGGAAATGCGCACCCCAGGCCACGGTCTGCTGCAGTACCGGCGCGCCCAGCGCCTCGGCGAGCGCCGCGGCCTCGGCGAAGGCATCTGACGTCGCGATCTCGTGGCCGGCCAGGATCACCGGCTTCCTGGCCGCGAGCAGGCGGCGGGCGAGCTGGTCGAGCGCGGCGTCGCTCGGACGTACCGCGGTGTCGACGCGGGTCACTTCGCCCATGTCGATGGCGGCTTCGTTGTTCAGGATGTCGCCCGGCAGCGAGATGAACACCGGGCCGGTCGGTTCGGTGGTGGCGACCTTGGCGGCGCGGCGCAGGATGCGCGGCAGGTCCTCGATGCGGTTGACCTCGGTGGCCCACTTCACGACCGGCTGGGCAATCGGCACCAGCGGCGCGTAGAGCAGAGGCTCGGTGAGGCCGTGGCCCTGTTCCTGCTGGCCGGCGGTCACGATCATCGGCGTGCCCGACATGAACGACGTGTAGATCGAGCCGATGGCGTTGCCGAGACCCGGCGCGACATGGACGTTGCACGACACCAGCTTGCCCGAGGCGCGGGCATAGCCGTCGGCCATGGCGATCACGATGGCTTCCTGCAGGCCGAGCACATAGCCCATCTCCGGCGCCGAGGAGAGCGCATGCATGATCGGCAGTTCGGTCGTGCCGGGATTGCCGAACATCTTGGAGACGCCTTCGTCCTTCAGTACGCGCAGGAAGGCGTCGCGGCCTGTGATGGTGTTGGTGACGCGTGCGTCAGGCATGGGGGCCTGCTCCTTCTTCAATTCGGGGGCGACCGTAGCGCGGGCGTGCAGGCCGTGGAATGATCCCGTGCAGACTGGTGAAAGACGACGCCGCGATGCGAAAGCCGGAGGAAGACCTGGAGCGGAGGATCGGCCGCCTGCCGTGCTGGCGCAGGCCGGTCGCGCTCTCGCTCCTGACCGGCGGCCTGACGAACATCTCCTATGTTGCGGATGACGGCCGCGAAAAGTTCGTCGTGCGCTGCGGCGAGGACATTCCCGTTCACCACGTCTTCCGCGACCGCGAGCGCGCCGCGTCCAAGGCGGCCCATGCGGCGGGCCTGTCGCCCGAAATCGTCCATCTCGAACCGGGTCTGATGGTGATGCGCCACCTCGATGCGCGGACCTTCACCGAGGCCGATCTGCGCGCCGATATCCGCCGCCTGGCGCCGCTCCTGAAGCGCTGCCATCGCGAGGTCGGCCGCCATGTCGCCGGACCGCCCAACTTCTTCTCCGTCTTCCGCGTGATCCGCGACTATGCCCGCTCCATCGCGGTGGCGGAGAGCCCGTTCGCATCCGACCTGTCGCGTTACCTCGACGCGGCCGAAAAGCTGGAACTTCGGCAGGTACCTATGCCGGTCGTATTCGGTCATCACGACCTGCTGCCCGGTAACGTGATGGATGACGGGAAGCGACTCTGGCTGATCGACTGGGAATATGGCGGCTTCGGCACGCCGCTGTTCGATCTCGCCAACCTCTCGTCCAACGGCATCTTCACCGAAGCCGACGACACGGCCCTGCTCGACGCCTACTTCGAGGGCAGGGCGACGCCGGCCATCCGCCGTTCCTTCGAGGCCATGAAGGCGGCGAGCGCCCTGCGCGAGGCGATGTGGGCGATGGTATCGGACTCGCACCTGCAGGTGCCCGGGGCCGACTACAAGGCGCATGCCCGCGACTATCTGGATCGCTTCGACGAGCTCATGGCCCGCTGAAGGGCCGGGCCGGCCGCTACTGCTTGGCGCAGAGGACCGGCACCTTCGAGAGGATCTCGAAGGAGCAGGTCTCGGTGGGAAACAGCGCCCAGACGGCAATGAAGACGAAGCCGAGGAAAATGACGGGCCGCAGGATGCGCAGCACTGTCGGCAGGACGATCCGCAGGGCCCAGTAGGCGACCAGCAGGCCCACGACGACGGCGAGCACGCGATACTGCGTGCTCCACGTTTCCCAGGCGCCGAGGCCGGCCCGGTTCACCAATTCCTTGAGATACTCCACTGACCGATCAGATAGCCCGAACCGGCTCTCCGGTACAGGCCAGCGTGACGGTCACACCAGCCAGCCGTTCCCGTAGGAGCTGGTGAAGTCGAGCTGCACCAGCAGGTCGTTGTAGTCGTGGTCGCCGCCGCCACGCACGTCCTCCCAGCCCCATGTGTTGAGGCCGTAGTTCCAGACGTGGTTGACGTTCTGGCCGCCGGCGCTCTCGTTGGCCTGGGAAAACGCCCAGAAGGTCGAGCCGGACGTCTGGTTGGTGAGCTGCATGGCGATCAGGTCGCCGGAGTCGACATTGCTCAGCCCGGCCTGGGTGTAGTTGCCGTAGCCCGGTCCGGCCAGCGCATTTCCGCCGCTCGTGAACTGGTAGGCGCGGCCCTGGGCGGCGGCGGCATAGCCCGCGTCACCCGGCGCCAGTCCGCCGATCGTTCCAGAGAGATCGTCGACCCGGTAGAGGCTGAGGGACAGCTTGTCCTCGCCGTTCTGGCGCACCCGCACGACGGCAACCTGATCGTCGAGGCCGTTCACGGTCTCGGCCACGGCCACCGGGCGTGCCACACGCACGGCGCTCGTGCCGGTCACGAAGTCGGCGAAGCCGAAGGGGCTGCTCAGCGAGCCCTGGATCGCGTCGGCCTCCGAGGCATTGATCGACACGCCGACACTCTCGCCGGCCGAGACCGACGCCTGCATCACCGCGCCCTGGCCGGCCTTGTCGAACAGCCGCACCAGGGCGGGATCGAAATCGGCCTGCAGGGATTGCTGCGCCAGCCGCGCGGTCCAGGCGTAGGTGGAGGAGGCGCCGCTCAGGAAATCGACCGAGCTGCCGCCGAGGTCGAGCCCGACCATCGCGCCGCCGGCGGACATGGTCTGGAACAGCAGGCTCTGGCTGGCGCCGCTCGCCCAGCCGTCGCCCGCGGCGTCGAGCATGTCGGGACTGTCGGCATAGGTGGTCTGGGCATGGGCAATCGTGGTCAGCGCACGCGCCAGCAGGACGCCGTTGGGCGAGCCGAGGCCGGTCGCCAGGTCGTATCCAGGAATCGCCGAATAGCCGAAGCCGGTCGGCGTCAGGTCGGTGCCATTGGAGTGGTAGCTGCCGCCCAGGGTGAACGACGAGGTGTTGTTGCCCATGGTGATGTCGTTGAACGCCGCCGGGGCGATCGCGGAGGCGATGTAGAGCAGGTCGTTCATGTAGCCGAGGTTGGGCAGCCCCTGATCCGCGAAGATCGTGTTGAGCTGCACGCCGAGCGAGGCCCAGAGCGGCGTGGCGGCGCTGGTGCCGCCGTCCGGCCCGGTGCCCACCATGTCGGCGTTGGGCGTGAGGTAGGAGAGGTTGCCGCCGGCATTGGCCGAAACGTCCGGCGCCCCGCGGCCCGTCTGCGCGGTCGGGTCGGAGGTGACCGGCCGCAGGCCGTAGGCAAGCTGATAGTCCGGAATCGGTTGCGTCGGGTCGACGCCGCCGGAGGTCGTGGTGTTGACGAGATAGCCGCCCTCGAACGGCGAATTGCTGATCGTGATGTGGTTGCCGACGACGAAATACTGGTTCCACACCGTTTCGGCGAAGGTCTGCAGCGCGGCGAGGTTCTGCGGCAGGGCGGTCAGTCCTCCGGCCATCAGCCGCCATAGCGTCGCCTGGTCGTTGGCGAGCGCCGGCGCGACCAGCGACGGGTTGAGCGTCTGGTCGTTCTGCGCCGCATTGAACGTCGAGAACGACGTGCCGCCGACCATCACGTTGTACGGGCTGGTCTCGTTGTAGGAGAGGTTGGTGAGGCCGTTGCCGGTCTCGTTGCCCGATCCGCCGTCGCCCAGCGCGTTGAACAGCGAGACGTTCTTCAATGCCGCGTCGAGCTGGAGCTGCCGGTACGCCGCGTAGAAGGGCGAGTTCGGGCTCATGCTCTGGTCGTCGCCGAACGAGCTGGAGAGCACCGCGGCCGTCAGCGTGGGATCCCACAGCGCGCTCTGGATCGCCGTGAAGGTCGAGGCGTCGGCGTTGCCGTTGTAGCCCGAGCCGTTGAACAGATAGATGTCGCTGTTCGGATTGATGCTGGCCACCACGCCAACATCGAGCGAACGTTCGCCCGCGCCGCTGTTGTAGGTCTGGCCGTTCTCGCCCTGGACCGAGACGGTGCCGTTGCCGGTCTGGCCGACTGAGGCGAGATATTCGGTCAGCAGTTCCTGGAAGGTCTTGGTCTGGCTGGGATGCAGGGCCGAACCGATGCCCGGCTCGATGAGGCCGATGGCGCCGGTCTCCACGTTCAGACCGGCCAGCGGGAAGTTGTACAGCTCGGAAATCTGCTGCGGCGAGAGCGTGAGGCCCAGGCTCGAATTGTTGCCCGGGCTCTGCGCGCCCTGCGGCAAGGTCGTCGAAACGCCGGGCGTCATGTTGGACGGCGGCGGCACATTCTCGGTATCGAACCACAGGCCCTGGATGTTCCATTCTTCCGGCAGCAGCAGGTCGCCGTTCCAGAAGACGAATTCGTTGTCCTCCTGCGTGCTCTGGTAGAGCGTCGTGCCGAACAGGCTGGCGAACTGCTCCGCCGTGTTGAGTTCGACCCAGATGGTCCGCGACTCGGCGGAGGAGACATAGTCGCCCTTGTTCGCCGAATCGGTGCCGTCGAGGATCGTCAGGCCGTAAGTGGTCGTCAGTTGCTCGACGACGGAATTGTAGAGCGTCTGGTCGGCGCCGTAGGTGGTCCACAGCGTACCGTTGTCGTTCATTTCGGCCAGCGTCTGCTGGCGCGTGCCCCAGTCCTCGGCCAGCAGCGCCGTCGGGTCCTGGGCGCGGTCGAGGATCAGCGCGACGTTGAGGCCGGCGAACGTCGCTTCCGAGACGTCGCTCGCCTCGAGCCCGTAGGCATCCATCACGCTGGTCGCATCGTTGATGCGCCAGCCCGTGAAGTCGAGATAGCTCGAATTCTCGACCGCAGTACCGGCCAGCAGGTTGACGTTCGAGGTCTGCAGCGAGGAGAGCGTGACGCCCTGGAGCTGCGCCATATCGGAGATCGCGAGCGTGGAGCCGCCGGCGGTGTCCGTGAAGGAGCCGCCGCCGCCCTGGATGCTCATGTCGGCGATGCGGACATTGCCGCCGGTGTCCTGGTAGGCGACGAGATAGTGGTTGAGCGCGCCGTCCTGCGGACCTGCGAAGGTGATGGGGTTGGCCTGGAGGGCCGCCGCGAGGTCGGCCGCGCCCACGAAGCCGCCGGGGCTGTCGATGCGAATGACCGTGGCGTCGTCGACGGTGATCGTCCCGCCGGGGCCGACGATGTTGCTGAAGACGGCCGCGCCGGGGCGTGGCGCGTCGCCGCCGGCGTCGCGGATGAGGTTGCTGAAGGCGGCCAGCGAGATGTCGATCATGTCGCCCGAGCCGCCCGAACCGACGACGAAGTTCTGGACCGTCGTCATGTCCGCGCTGGTGCCGGTGCCCATGCCGCCGTTGGTGCTGGCATTGGTCACCGGCCCGCCGAGCTGGCCGGTCGCCTGGCCCCACCAGCCGAGCTGCGGGATGTCGTTGGCATCGACGACGCTGCCGGTGATCGGCGACACCGACGAACCCGGCTGCAGGGCGTCAGCATTGGTGAGGCTGTTGCCGGCGAAGAGCTGGACGCGGGTGCTTGCGGTGTGGCCGGCCGCCAGGATGATCGTGTCGGCGCCACCGCCGGTATAGATCGTGTCGGCCAGCACCAGGCTCGCGGTGCCGGTGATCTTGTCGTTGCCGATCGAGCCACCCAGCACGTTGCCGGCCGTCGTCGAGCCGGTGATCGTGGCGCCGATGCTGCCGTGGACCGACAGCGAGTAGGAGAAGTCGTGCGAGCCGACGGGCATGATCAGCCCGCCGTCCGAGCTGACGTGGGATTGCTGCACGACGCCGAGATAGGTCGCGACCGTATCCGAATCGCCGGTGTTGTAGATGCCGCCGACCACGTTCTGGTAGGCAATGTTGCCGGTCAGCAGCTCGCTGCCCGGGAGCTGGATGGCAGTCCACACCGCGTCGCCGAACGTACCGTCGGGGTTGAGCGTGATCGCGGCCATGGCAGGGCCGCTGTCGGTGGTAGCGACCAGATTGAAGCCGCCGGGAACCGCCGTGATGTTCTCGAAGTGGGTGAGCAGGCCACCGGCCTTGTTGAAGCCGTTGTAGAAGGTGAGGTTGGAGAATTCGCCGGTGGAGGCGTTGTAGGTCTGCAGGAACGCCGCGTTGAGGCCGGTGCCGTCCTTCGATCCGCCGGCGATGGTGTAGGTGTCGCTGCCGACGCCGTTCTGCCAGATGCCGTACAGCGATGTCAGGTTGTCGTAGCTGCCGTTGACGTTCATCAACGTGTATTGGCCGGTGGCGATGTTGTAGATGAAGCCGTTGGCGCCGAGCAGGATGCCGCCCGGCCCCGAGATGTCGTAGTTGCCGACCACGAGGTTGCCCTGCGTACTGTGCAGGATCGTGTTGGCGACCGTGCCGGGCACCGTCACGCCGCCCACGACATTGACGCCGTTCGAGGGAACGGTGACCTCGGTCCAGGTCCCGCCGATGCCGGTGATCGGGCCCTCGTAGATCATGCCGTGATTGAAGACGCCGGCCGGATTCTCGGCATACTGATAGCTGCCGACCGCCCGCACGTTGCCGAGGCCGATTCCAGGCGTGAAGATCGCCGTGTCGGGGCCGTAGAAGGTCGCCGTCGTCACGGTCTGGCCGGCGAAGGTCGGATCGAGCACGTAGAACTCGCCGGCGGCCGTGTTGTTCAGCGGCCCGTGATAGAGATAGGCCTCGGTGCCGGTGGAGCCTTCCACGGTCTTGCTGCCGGTCAGGATGACGGTGCCGTCGAGGCTGGCGCGCACGCCGGTGGTGATGTTGCCGGGCTCGAGGATCGACTGATACTCGACCTGGGTGTGCGTGCCGCTCATCAGGGCGTCGGTGGCGGCCTGCGAATTGAACAGCGTCGTGCCGTTGGTGACGCCCGAGACCGCGCCCTGCATTTCGGCGAGGCTCGGCGGGTCGAGCGGCGTGGACGCGAAGGCGGTCGTGAAATAGGACGCCGCGAGGATCTTGGCGTTCATCGCCACGACGTCGTTGTTCTGCGCCGAGGAGGCGATGTCGTAGACGAGATTGGCGAAGGGGATGGCGCCGTCGAAGAACGCCTCGCGCCAGATCGTCTGTTCGGAGGTGGTGGCGTTGCGGCCGAACAGATTGTTGAAGCTCTGGTTGATGAAGCCGTTGGTGAGGGCGATCTGCTCCAGCGTCGGCGAGGCGACCGGCGTGGTCAGGCTGGCCAGTGGCGCATAGATGCCGATTGCCGGCGAGGCGGCGAAGTCCTCAGACGCCTTCAGCATCGCCGCGGCAATCGAATCGCCGCCCAGCATCAGGCTCAGGACCTCTTCCATATCCTGCCGGAAGCCCACGGGATCGGCGGCGCGGCCGAACCAGCCGATGAACAGCGCTTCGAGCTGCCCGGTCGGCGACTGCCAGGGCAGCGGCCCGTGCGCGCCGTTGCCGTAGATCAGGTTGACGCCGCCGTCGTTCTGGATCGAGCCGCCGCCGTTCGGCAGCACCGGCTGGGCCACGATGTTGAGCCCGATATAGTTGTTGATGACGGCGTTGTAGTTGGTGCCGGCGGCCAGGGTGACGCCGGGGCCGGTATTACCGCTGATGACGTTGTAGGAGACCGCGGGCGAGGGCAGCGGCGTCCAGCCGACCAACGGCGAGCCGACGATGTTGCCGACGCCGCTGCTCGATACCAGCACGCCGCCCAGGCTGTTGGCGATCGCCGCCAGCTCCTGGATGTTGGTGCCGATGGCGCTGTCGGCGATGACGTTGTTGTAGGCGGTGCCGGTGATCTCGATGCCGTAGCCCGCATTGCCGGAAACGGTGTTCTGCCGGATCACCGACAGGTTGCCGATGAGGTCGGTGCCGCCCACGAAGTTGTCGTGCGCATTGCCGGAGAAGACGATGCCCGATCCGCCGTTGGGGAAGGCGCCGTCGCCGCGGGTGTCGAGGCCGACGATGTTGGGGACGATCGAGACGCCCCAGGCGTTGCCGGAAATCTCGATGCCGTTGCCGGTATTGCCCGAGATGACGTTGGTCTGGATCGTCTGGTTGCCGCCGGTCGAGGTGACCAGGATGCCGTTGGCCCCGTTCGGCGCGGCGCCGAAGAATGCCGTGGTGCCGCCGAAGGTATTGAGCGTGCTGAAGCCGCTCGCTGTGTCGGCGACCTCGATGCCGTTCTGGACGTTGCCCGAGATGACGTTGCCGAGCGGGATGACGCCGCCCACCTGGGTGTTGCGTGAATTGCCGTCGATCAGCAGGCCGTCGAGCTGGTTGCCGACGATGGTGTTGTTGTCCGCGCCGAGGCCCAGGAAGTTGGCCTGGATGACGACGTTGTCGGCATTGGTGACGTGGACGCCGTTGCCGCCGTTGCCGCCGATGACGTTGTAATAGATGAACGGATTGTCGACGAAGACGCAGCCGCTCAAGGTCACGGAATCGGACTCGAGGATGGCGACGCCGTCGCCGGTGTTGCCGAGGGCGGCGAGGCCGGTGGCGGTCGTGCCGACGAAGTTGCCGCTGAGTGTGTTGCTGTTCGAGCCGGTGTCGATCTGGATGCCGTTGCCGCCGTTGCCGGACACCAGGTTGCCGAGCGGCGGCGTCACCACGACGACGTCGGCGATGTTGCCCTTGTTGCCCGTCGGGTTGTTCTGGTCGCCGCTGGCGTCGTTGCCGGCGACGGCGCCGCCGATCATGTTGCCGGTCGCGCCGTTGGTCAGCCAGATGCCGTGGCCGCCGTTGGCCATCGCGGTGTTGCCGTCGGTGCTGGTGCCGATCCGGTTCGAGACGATTTCGTTGTTGTCGGCGCCGTTCAGCGTGATGCCGTTGCCGCCGTTGGCCGAGATGACGTTGGACACCACGCCGGTCGCGGGCTGGCCGCTCTCGGCCAGGGTCGCCGCGTCGGGGTTGAAACCTAGATTGTTGCCGGACGAGGTGGCAGCCACGAACACGCCGTCGCCGGTGTTGCCGGCGGCCGAGCCGTCGAGGGCGAGGCCGATATAGTTGTTGTTGAGGGTGATGCTGCCGGCATGGAGGGTGACGCCGTTGCCGGCCGCGTTGCCCAGCGACAGGCCGACCAGCTCCGAGCCTTCCGAACCGGCCGCGAAGACCAGGCCGGCATTGCCGTTGAAGTCGATCCCGACGGTCGGCAGGTTCCCCGTGGCCGGGTTGCCGGCGACGATATCCACCGGCCTGGTGAGCGACGGCAGGTCGCTTCCCAGGACGATCGTTCCCGTTACTGCGAACTCGATGGTGTTGGTGACGCCGGCTGGTTCGGCATTGGAGGCTTCGATGGCTGCTCGTAGTGAACCCGCACCGCTGTCATTGAGGTTCACGACAGTGAAAGTAGCCATCCAGCGCTCCGTCTGCTCACACAACGATTCCGAGGTAATCCGAAATCGCGCGGACGATATCACGACAAAATCACACGGTGTGAGCAGCGTTCGATGAAGAGAGCGATTCTTCCGACGAATAAGCCTATCGGACGCATATCTGGCGGCTTTGTTTGCACGCCTCGATGCCAAGGTTCGTCAGGTAGCGGACAACGCGTGGACGCAGTGCAATCTTTTCTTGGATTCACTGCATCGAAGACTCGATATGATGCAAAAAGGTTGGAGCGGATGGCGCTGGATCGAGCGGGCCAGCACCATCCGGGTCGTGACGGTCCCGCCTAATCGCGGAACGGATCGGTCATGAGGATCGTGTCTTCGCGCTCGGGGCTGGTGCTGAGCAGCGCTACCGGGCAGCCGACCAGTTCCTCGACGCGGCGCACGTACTTGATGCAAGTGGCCGGCAACTCGGCGAAGGAGCGCGCGCCCCTGGTGCTTTCGCTCCAGCCCTCGAAGGTTTCCCAGACCGGCTTGATCTTGGCCTGCGCGCCCATGGTGAAGGGAAAGCGCTCGATGCGCTTGCCGTCCAGCTCGTAGCCGACGCAGACCTTGATCTCGGACATGCCGTCCAGCACGTCGAGCTTGGTGAGCGCGATGCCGTCGATGCCGTTCAGCTTCACCGCCTGGCGCACCATCACCGCGTCGAACCAGCCGCAGCGGCGGCGGCGGCCGGTGTTGGTGCCGAACTCGTTGCCACGATCGCCCAGGCCCTGGCCGATCTCGTCGGTGAGTTCCGTGGGGAAGGGGCCGTCGCCGACGCGTGTCGTGTAGGCCTTGGCGATGCCCAGCACATAGCCCACGGCGCCGTTGCCCATGCCCGAGCCGATCATCGCCTGCGCCGCCACCGTGTTCGACGAGGTGACGAACGGGTAGGTGCCGTGGTCGATGTCGAGCATCGTGGCCTGCGCGCCCTCGAACAGGATGCGCTTGCCGTCGGCGCGCAGCGCGTCGAGCCGCTCCCATACGTCTTCGGCAAAGGGCAGGATCTTGGGCGCGAGTTCGATCAGGTCGGCGAGGAGCTGCTTGGCGTCGACTGTCGGCCGGCCCAGCCCCTGGCGCAGCGCATTGTGGTGCGCCAGCAGGGTGTTGACCTTCTTCTCCAGCACCTCGGGTTCGCCGAGATCGCCGACGCGGATGGCGCGGCGGCCGACCTTGTCCTCGTAGGCCGGGCCGATGCCGCGGCGCGTGGTGCCGATCTTGATGGTGCCGGGCACGTCTTCGCGCCAGCCGTCGAGATCGCGGTGCAGCGGCAGGATCAGCACGGCGTGGTTGGCGATCTTCAACGTCTCGGGCGTCACGGAAACGCCCTGGCTCGTCACCTTCTTCACCTCTTCGAGGAAGTGCCAGGGATCGACCACGACACCGTTGCCGATGATCGAGAGCTTGCCCTTGCGCACCACGCCCGACGGCAGGAGCGCCAGCTTGTAGGTCTGGTTGCCGATGACGAGCGTATGGCCGGCATTGTGGCCACCCTGGAAACGCACCACCACCTCGGCGCGCTCGCTGAGCCAATCCACGATCTTGCCCTTGCCCTCGTCGCCCCATTGGGCGCCGATCACTGCCACGTTGGCCATTCCACTGTCCCTTCACACATGAAAACGCCTCCCCGGGGCCGATGCCGGAGAGGCGTGAGGTCGGATAGCACTTCCCCCCGCCTCGGGCGAGGTCAAATGCGTCCCCGGCAGGGGGTGGGGGCCCGGCCTTTTGGCGCAGCCAGGCCCATGCACGGTCGCTGCCGGTTTGCCGCCGGCCGAGGCGCGCGGGCTTGCCGCCTTGTCCCGCGGGCTTGCCGCTCGGTCCGTCGTTTCTCTAGAGGTCGATGGCGAGGCGGAGTTTGAACATCTGCCGCTGGAACAGCGCCACGTCCAGCGTCGGATCGAGGCCCGTCGTCTGCCCCCAGGCCTGAATGTTCCAGGCGCCGGACAGGGATACCCCCTTTCCCAGGGTGGCGTAGAAGGTCGGCCCCAGAAAGACGGCTTGCCCCGTCAGATTCCCGAAGGCGAGGGCATCGAAGCCGCGCCGGTAACGCACCTCGCCGCCCAGATAGACGCCCTCCCAAAGCCGGGCGGTGGCTGCCGCCGAGAAGGCCAGTTCCGATCCATCGAGGTACAGGCCGGTCGAATAGTTGCGGACCTCTCCGAAACCGTAGGAGAGGTTGAGCGCGGCAAACAGAATTCCGGGCACGATCTCGCGATCGGCGGCGATCAGGAAGAAGGTTCCCCAGCTGTCGCCCGGCGCTCCGGTCATCGGATCGACGAAGCCCACGAACGGCATGGCGACGAAGGTCAGACCGAACAAATGGTTCTCCCGGTCAAACGGTCGCAGACGAAACTCGATCCCCAACTGTTCCAGGCCGATGCTGCCGCGATCCTCGATGTTCGACATGCCGGAGATGTCGAAGCGGCTCACGGTGACGGTCGGGGCGACGCGGAACCAGGAGCTGAGCGGATATTTCAGCGAGAGGCTCAGGGCCATCGCACTGTAGCCGCCGTCCGACGATCCGAACCGACCGACCAGTTCGCTCTCCACTTCGGGCAGGAAAGGCGTGCCGATATCCGTTCCCTCGCTGAAGCCGAACATGTGCTCGGTGTCGACTTCCGCCCGTGCGGGCGACAGGCTCGCGGCGAGCGCCGACAAGAAGGCGGCGCCGGCCCATCGGCGGAAAACGGAGAAGGTCGCGGACCTGGCCCGCTGCCGGTTTGCAGCGGCGGCGGACTTGATGGAGCCCACGAGGATGGATTCCATGGGGGTGGAGCCCGGTCGACGCTGTACCGTCATGTGTTCGATCGTCCTGCGCAGAAGCGAAAGTCCGGATCGTCGCCGGCCCTGCTACAGCGGCACCGCCTCCCTGTCGATCAGGGCGTGGCTGCAGCGCAGGCGCCGGATTCTGCATAAAATATTGTACGATCTTCGCGCAAGCCGGTATGGAAGTTCCGTACATAATATTGTACATATTCTGCACATCCAAAGGTGCTCTCGTGTCTCATGTCACACTCTCGGAACTGCGCCAGAACATGGCCCGCTACCTCGATGGAGTGGCGACCGACCGCGAACCTCTGGTCGTTACGCGACCGGCGGGCCGCGGGAATGTCGTCATCATGGCCGAGGAAGAGTTCACGGCCTGGCAGGAAACCGTTCATCTCCTCAGCAGCCCTGCCAATGCCAAGCGGCTGGTGGCTTCGGTGAAGCAGGCGCAAGCCGGCACGGCGCGTGAACGGTCGCTCCTCGTCCCCGGCAAGTCGACCAAGACTCCGTGAGGGTCCATTTCACGGACCATGGCTGGGAAGACTATCTCTACTGGAGCCGTAACGATGCCGACGTGCATCAACGTCTCAACGAGCTGATCGAGAACATTCGATCGACGCCGTTCGGGGGGATCGGCAAGCCCGAGCCTTTGAAGGGGAGCTTGAAGGGCTTCTGGTCGCGTCGCGTGACGCAGGAGCACCGGCTCGTCTATGCCGTCGAGGGCAAGGGTGCGGCTCAGTTCGTCGTGGTCGTCCAGTGCCGCTATCACTACTGACGCCGACGCGACGCCACTACAGCGGCACCGCGTCCCCGTCGATCAGGGCGTGGCTGCAGCGCAGGCGCTTGGCTTCGGCGCGAGGTTCGGGCGCGGCCAAGACCGCGCGCACGACGGCATAGCCCTTGGCCTGCCACGGGGCCGCGTCGCGCCACGGCGTGCCCAACTCGACATAGAGGCGTGGCCGTTCGGGCGGGGCCTCGGAGGCGGCCAGCACGGCGTCCATGTAGAGCGTGAAGCCGGTTGCCGGTTCGCTGACGCCGTCTTCGGGATAGCCCGCGGAATAGCGGCCGCCGCGCGCCAGTTCCTCGCGGCCCTTCAGCGCGAACACGCAGAAGGAAACGCCGGTCTGATATTCGAGGCCGCGATACTCCACCGGATCGATGGTGAGCGGCAGGTCGGGCTCGGCCGCCTGGATGAGCTTCACCACCTCGGCAAGCCGTGCGGCTTCGGCGGCCGCCGCGGCGGGGAGCTTGAGTTTGCCGAGCTGGGCAATGCCCTGATCGGCCGGACCCGCCGCGCGCAGCAGGCCCGCGAACATCTCCGTCACCTTCTTGTCGGTGGAGGCCTTGGCGATGGCGCCTTCGTCCTTGCGGTCGAGCGCGCGGCGGAGCTTGTTCAGCGTTTCGGGCGGCTGCTTCAGGCCGGCGGCGATGGTGGCCACCAGGGTCGGCAGGTTGAGGTCCACCGAAAGTTCGGCGACGCCGATGGCGCGCAGCGCATCGACCGTGAGCAGCACGGCTTCGGCATCGGCTTCGGCGCTGTCGACACCGATCAGCTCGGAACCGACCTGGGCGAACTGGCGTTCGGGCTTCAAGGCGCTGCCGCGCACGCGGATGACGTTGCCGCCGTAGGAGAGGCGCAACGGCCGCGGCTCGTGCTTCAGCCGCGTGACGGCGATGCGCGCCACCTGCACGGTCATGTCGGGCCGCACGCCCATCATGCGCTGCGAAACGGGATCCATCAGCCGGAAGGTCTGCGAGGCGAGCGCCGCGCCGGGCCCCCCCAGCAGGGACTCCTCGAATTCGACCATGGGCGGCTTCACGCGCTCGTAACCGAAGGCCGCAAAGCGCTCGATGGCGACGTCGATGGCGCGGGCCTCGCGCGTCGCATCCGGGGGCAGAAGATCGGCGAGGCCAGCCGGCAGGAGGCCACGATGGTCGTTGTCGTTTGAAGTCATGATGCCGCTTGATAGCCGATTGGCGCCGCCATGGGGAGCAGCAAGGAGGGGGCGGCAGGAAGGACGGCAAGGGGCAGGTTGAGGAGGTCTCAGCGGGCCTGTACTGTCGCCTCTCGAAGCCTGCGACCTACTCCACCAAACTGGAGGAAGAATGAGCTTGAAAGTGCTCATGGTCTTCCCTCGCTTCAACGAGAATTCGTTCTGGAGCCTGAGGGCGGCCTGCAAGATCTACGGTGCGCAATGTCCGACGCCGCCGCTCGGGCTCCTGACCCTGGCGGCGCTGCTGCCGCAGGAATGGACCATGCGGCTGGTCGATCGCAACGTCCGCACGCTGAAGCCGGCCGATCTCGCCTGGGCCGATGTCGTGATGACAGGGGGCATGCTGCCGCAGCGGGTCGATGCGCTCGACGTGATCCGGCTCTGCCGGGAGGCGGGCAAGCCCGTGGTGGTAGGCGGTCCCGATTCGACCTCGTGTCCGGAAATCTACGACGCCGCCGACTTCCTGGTGCTGGGCGAGGCCGAGGGCATCATCTCGGAATTCGTCGCAGCGTGGAATCGCGGCGAGCGCAGAGGCAGGCTCCGGGCGGAGAAGTTCACCGCCGACGTCACCGCCAGCCCGGTGCCGCGCTTCGACCTGATCAACGCCCGCGACTATCTCTATGTCGGCGTGCAGTTCTCGCGCGGCTGTCCGTTCAACTGCGAGTTCTGCGACATCATCGAACTCTATGGCCGCGTGCCGCGCTCCAAGACCAACGAGCAGATGCTGGCCGAGCTGCAGGCGCTCTACGACACCGGCCATCGCGGCCATGTCGATTTCGTCGACGACAATCTGATCGGCAACAAGAAGGCGCTGAAGCTTTTCCTGCCGCTGCTGGAGCAGTGGCAGGCCGAGCGCGGCTTCCCGTTCATGTTCTCGACCGAGGCGTCGATCAACCTCTCCGACGATGCGCAGCTTCTCCAGATGCTGGCGCGCACCAACTTCTTCGCGATCTTCGTCGGCATCGAGAGTCCCGATACCGATACGCTGATCTCGACGCGCAAGAAGCAGAACACGCGGCGCAGCCTGGCCGAGAGCGTGCACAGGATCTACGCCGCCGGCATCTTCGTCATTGCCGGTTTCATCGTCGGCTTCGACACGGAAAAGGGCGGCGTCGCCGAAGGCATGATCGACTGCATCGAGGCGACCAGCATTCCCGCCGCCATGGTCGGCCTGCTGACGGCGCTGCCCAACACGCAGCTCCATCGCCGCCTCGAAAAGGAGCAGCGCCTGCTGCCGTTCCAGAGCGACTTCAGCGGCGATCAATGCACCGCCGGCATCAACTTCATCCCGAAGCGGCCGCGCCGCGAGATCCTCGCCGACTATCGCGAGATCCTGGCCTCGGTCTATGCGCCCGACGCCTATTTCGACCGCGTGCGTACCGTGGCGCTGGCGCTGCGCCGCCCGACATTGGGCGATGGCGCGCCGAAGAAGATCGGCTGGCGCGAGGCCGTCGCGCTCGCGAAGATCATGGTGCAGATGAACATCCTGCGCCCGCAGCTTCGCCGCCCGTTCTGGCGCACCGTGGTCGAGGTCGCGAAGAAGAATCCGGCAGCGCTCGAAGCCTGCCTGATCCAGCTGGTGCTCTACCTGCACCTCGGTCCGTTCGCGCAATACGTGCAACGCGAACTCGACCGCCAGATTGCCGAACTCGACAACGCGCCCGCCGAAGTCTACGTGCCGCCCGCCGCCGCCATCGCCGCGCAATAGCGAGGCACGCCTTTCAACCAAGCTTGAGCAATTTTCTTCGGCGGTCGCCAGGATAGAGTCTGACCTAAGTGAAGTGTCATCAAGGTGAGAGTTTGGGAGGGCGAAGAGCTGAAGGTGGGCAGGCTGGGTAGTTGTTTGGCGCTGAAGCATGCAAGGTCTGCACAAGAGTCTCTTCAAAGGGTGTCCACGGATAACCATGAAACTGACGAATTGGTCTTGTTTGGGTGCTTTTTTTTACACACTGTTAGGATAAGCTTACCCAAGCAATGCTCGCTTTGGTTGCTGAAAAGCGTTGCTGTGTGAGATCAAATTCACGTTTTGGCTAGGCTCTATGACTTACTCTCGTTCCCTTGTGACGTTTGCGTTTGTAAGAGATGCGCTACAAAAGGGCGACATTGTAACTGGTTTGTTCCCTCTCTTTGCGCCAGCTATCAAGCGCCATAGGGGCAAGCCATTTGATCCTCAAGTCTTCACAAAGGACTTGAATGAGCTTTGTGGCCTATCAGTCCATCCATTCATCGTGGAGGACTGGGCGCCTCGAATGGCTCAGCAGGGATTGTTGGTCGCTCGTGAGAGCGAAGCGGCCGGCGGTCGGATCTTTACCAATTACACCTATGCGGATCCTGACATCCCCGATGTTCAAGGGCTGGAAACACGCATAGTCGAGCTATTCGACACGTTCGAGGCATATGCGGCGGAACTGTATAAGCAGCATGGCCTCCCCGTCCCGAAACGAGATGTTCTCGAACGTGAACTGGTCGAGCGCATTCAGAGTATGGGATTCGAAGACATACTTTCCAAACCTGACAGAAATGGATCATCTCCGGGACTTTCTGGAACGCTCACTCTCGACAAGAAGTCAGCAGAGTCCAGCCCCCAGCAACATGCAGCACAGATCATGGATGTGGTTTGTGCGACTTTCTTCCTCGAATTGAGTGACAAGCAAAAAGACAAATTTGATCTTGTGACGGATCTTGCCGCTGGAGCGTTGGGCGCTGAAGTTGTTCTGACGTTTCGTGTACCTCCAAAGTCAGGCTCTTCTTTCAAAGGCATGAGAGTTTATCTCGACTCGCCGCTAATCCTAGATTTGTTGAATGTAGGGGGCGATCAAGAGCGAGAGTTTGCTAGTTATCTTCTTGATGCCTTGAAACAAGAGGGCGCGACAGTCGCAACATTCGATCACAATGTCGATGAAATCGTCGATGTGTTGACCGCAGCCAATAACAATTATGAGCGAAAGCAAGAAGTGCTTGGTCAGATTGGAGCTCGTCTCCGGGGAGATAGAAATACAATCTTGCGGGTTAAGAATGTTCTCGCGAACCCCATTAAGAGAGTTCGCGATGTTGGGATCGACATCACAGTAGCAAAAGCGATTGATCGACAATACTTGCAGTACTTCGACGACAATGCAGAAAAGGATTTGCTATCGGCAATTCGACCTTTTCAGCCGATCGAAGCTCGCGCAGTAGATGCGGCGTCCATTGCTAGTCAAATTCGGTACCTCTATGGACGCCGCCCTAAGGGCGGATTGATGACTCATGAAAGGCTTTTTGTCACAAAGAATACGGGGCTTGTTCGAGCGGCGGTTCATTACATCGGACGGCTGGAAGGTCTCGATGTGACTGATGCGCCGATTCTGTCTGATCGGGCGATGGCTGGCATTCTATGGGTTGCATCTGGTGGTAAGGGCTTAGAGTTGCCACTGCATAAACTCCTGGCCAGTTGTACAGCAGCAGTGCGGCCTCGTAGAGACGTTATCAACAAAGTCAGAGAAGTACTTCAGGAAGCTTCTCCCGAAGACTTAAAGACCTTTGAAACAATGATCGAGGATGATCGTTGTAGCTTCTCCCTGATGCAGAATTCGTTGGGTGATGTGACCTTGGTGACAGGCGAATCTACGCCACGGTTACTGGGGGAGATGAAGCGTGCGATGGCAGCCGAAGTTGAGCAGAAAAAGGACGAAGAATTAGAACGGCAGCGACTGGATTATGAAGATAAGGTGCAGGCAGAAATTGCTCTTCGACGAGCAGAGATCGAGGCGGCAGAGAGTCGACTGAGCAAAGCAACGAACGACCTGAAAGACGCATTGCAGACGGTTAGTCTGATTAGCGAACAGAATGAAACGCTGGCGCACAATTTGGCGGCAATGGGGAGTGCGCTGAAATTGGAAAGGGAAGGGCGGGTGAATGCCGCATTTCACCGTTCTCGTTATGCCGAATGGTTCACTTATGCTGTTGTCTTTTTGCCAATCGCGGTGGTTCTGTATTTCGTTGCTGATTTGTCTGGCAGTTTGAGTTCGCCATGGAACGGGATCGCAGGGTTGTCTATTTCATTTGCTCTTGGGCTGATCCAATTTGCGAAGTTCCCAAATATTCTGTTTGGTAGCGTCGCTCGGAGAGTTCGCTTGAAGTCATTCCACCGTCAATTGGAGAAGCTTAATCTAACTCAATACAAGGATGCCCCGATTGATTGGGTGAATGGCGTTTTGAATTTTACTCAAGCCGATATTGCGCAGAAGAGCAAAGTTCAAGAGCGCCTAGGCACAGATAAGTCTTCCTGAGATTGTCCAACTTACTTAGTGCCACTCTAAGGGTCGCAAGCGCAGCGAGGATGAGTTCCAGATAGAATAGACTAGAGTAGACTCAGGATGGCGGACCGAGGGAGGCACCTTCAATTAGCGGTCTGCGCCTCGCCCGCCGCTTGCGACAATCGCCCCACATTGACGGAACGCGCCTCTCCCCGTATATCGGCGCCGGGCCACGCTCCCCCACCGGAGTGCAGCTCTTCTGTAAGGGAGAGGTTATGATGACTAAGCCGAACATGCGTCCGGCGCGTCCCGATTTTTCATCCGGACCCTGCGCCAAGCGTCCTGGCTGGACGCCCCAAGCTCTCAACGATGCCGCCACAGGGCGGTCCCACCGATCCAAGCTCGGCAAGAAGAAGATTGTCGAAGCGGTCGATCGCACGCGCAGTGTACTGGGCATTCCGGCGGACTATCGCATCGCCATCGTGCCGGCGTCGGATACCGGCGCGGTCGAGATGGCGCTGTGGTCGCTGCTCGGCGCGCGGCCGGTCGACATGCTGACCTGGGAAAGCTTCGGCGAAGGCTGGGTCACGGACGTCGTGAAGCAGCTCAAGCTCAAGGACGTGCGCACGCTGAAGGCGCCGTATGGCCAGATCGCCGACCTCAAGGCGGTCGACTGGACGCACGATGTCGTCTTCACCTGGAACGGCACGACCTCGGGCGTGAAGGTGCCGAACGGCGACTGGATCGCCGACGACCGCGAAGGTCTTGCGATCTGCGACGCGACTTCGGCCGTCTTCGCCATGGACCTGCCGTGGCAGAAGCTCGATGTCGTCACCTGGTCCTGGCAGAAGGTGATGGGCGGCGAGGGCGCGCACGGCATGCTGGTGCTGAGCCCGCGCGCGGTAAAGCGCCTGGAGAGCTACACGCCGGCCTGGCCGATGCCGAAGATCTTCCGTCTGACCTCGGGCGGCAAGTTCTCCGAAGGCATCTTCAAGGGCGAGACGATCAACACGCCGTCGATGCTTTGCGTCGAAGACGCGATCGACGGCCTGCGCTGGGGCGAGAGCGTCGGCGGGCTGAAGGGCCTGATGGCGCGTTCCGAGGCGAACCTCGGGGTGCTCGAAAAGTTCGTCGCCGATCGCACGTGGGCCGCGTTCCTCGCAGCCGACAAGGCGGTGCGCTCCAACACCTCGGTGTGCCTCGTCATCTCCGCGCCGTGGTTCACCGCTCTGCCGGCCGACAAGCAGGCAGCGGCGGCCAAGAAGATGGCCGACCTGCTCGAGACCGAGAAGGCGGGCTACGACGTCGGCTCCTACCGCGACGCCCCGCCGGGCCTGCGCATCTGGTGCGGCGCCACGGTCGAGAAGAGCGACCTCGAAGCCCTGCTGCCGTGGCTCGACTGGGCTTATGGCGAGATCGAACGCGAGTTCGGCAAACAAGCGGCGTGATTTTCTCCTCCCCCGTCATCGGGGGAGGTGCCTCGTCATACGGGGCGGAGGGGTCATGACCCCTCCGTCGCCGCAGACGGCGACACCTCCCCTCCGCGGAGTCCGCGAAGGGGAGGAGAGTTTGAACGAGGAGTCCTGGAAAATGGCCAAGCCTAAAGTTCTCATTTCCGACGAGCTTTCCCCGCGCGCTGTCGAGATTTTCTCGGAGCGCGGTTGCGACGTCGATTTCAAGCCGGGCCTGAAGCCGGCCGAGCTGCGTGCCATCATCGGCAACTATCACGGGCTCGCCATCCGGTCCGCGACCAAGGTCACGGCCGAGGTTCTGGCCGAGGCCAAGCAGCTCAAGGTCGTGGGCCGCGCCGGCATCGGCGTCGACAATGTCGACATCAAGGCCGCCACCGCCAACGGCGTCGTGGTGATGAACACGCCGTTCGGCAACGCCATCACCACGGCCGAGCACGCCATCGCGCTGATGTTCGCGGTCGCCCGCCAGGTGCCCGAGGCCAATGCCTCGACCCAGGCCGGCAAGTGGGAAAAGAACCGCTTCATGGGCACCGAACTCAGCTTCAAGACGCTGGGCCTGATCGGCTGCGGCAACATCGGCTCGATCGTGGCGGAGCGTGCCATCGGCCTCAAGATGCGCGTCGTGGCCTACGATCCGTTCCTGAGCGACCAGCGCGCCACCGAGCTTGGCGTGGAGAAGGCGACGCTCGACCAGGTGCTGGCGCGGGCCGACTTCATCACCGTGCATACGCCGCTCACGGAGCAGACCAAGAACATCCTCTCTCGCGCCAACCTGATGAAGACCAAGAAGGGCGTGCGCATCGTGAACTGCGCGCGCGGCGGGCTGGTCGACGAGCTGGCGGTGCGCGACCTGCTGGTCTCCGGCCACATCGCGGGTGCGGGCTTCGACGTCTTCGTCGAGGAGCCGGCCAAGACCAACGTGCTGTTCGGCTCGCCCAATCTCGTCTGCACGCCGCATCTCGGCGCCTCGACGGTGGAAGCGCAGGAGAACGTGGCGCTGCAGGTCGCCGAGCAGATGGCCGACTATCTGCTGACCGGCGCCATCACCAACTCGCTCAACATGCCGAACGTCTCGGCCGA